>Ga0209725_1000400_pt1 | contig 26864 bp, 20 predicted proteins | sample I18A1metaG_FD_184145 | JGI IMG/M metagenome (GOLD analysis project Ga0209725, IMG submission 184145) | Lake sediment bacterial and archeal communities from Gulf of Boni, Indonesia to study Microbial Dark Matter (Phase II) - ​I18A1 metaG... | ecosystem: Environmental > Aquatic > Freshwater > Lake...
CATTTCGGCGGTGATGATTGGGTTGGGAACCCCTGGGTCGACCTCGGAGCGGTTGTCGTGATTGAAGTTAACTTCGTAGAAGCCAGCCTCGCCGCCGGCGAAACAAACCTTGATCTTGCCGGCGTACCCAGGCTTGGTAAACTCGGCGTACCACGTTTTGCTCAGTGGCCAGTCGGTCACATCGATCTTGCCAGCCTGCAAGGCGGTCCACATTAAGTCTTCGGTTCCATACATGTCACAGAATATTCTGTCAAGCCTCGGCCCATACAACTCGTAGTGGGTGTCTTCTGTGCAGTCGGGGTAAACCCACGCACTCACTGGAAGCATCAACATCAAAATCGCCACAATAGCAAATATCACACAGATATTTTTCCTATGCATTTTTTCTTCTCTCCTATTCTCCGTTTTCAGCATTTTAATTCTAATCAGAGGTGGTTTAAAAGCATTATGGAACAAACTTACATAAAAAAGTTAAAGCTTAAATAAACATTAGACCCTTATGAAAATGTGAGGAGAACCTATGGGATTAAGAAGCTACATTCTAAAAAGAATAGGGTACTCATTCATTCTACTAATCCTCGTGCTCACATTAAATTTCATCATCTTTTGGGTGATGCCAGGAGACCCCATTTCCCTCTTCATAAACCCGGTAAAGGGGTCAAAGCCGGAAAGGGAACTCATAGCAGCAGGCCTCAAAAAATTATGGGGCATAGGGGATCCACTGCCCGTCCAATTTTTGAGATATTTACAGAACATGCTCTCATGGCAGTTCGGAACATCCTTTATCTCTTTTGAGACTATATCGAGCGAAATTCTATACTACGTGCCCTTCACAGTGCTGCTAATGGGAGGTTCAACCGTACTCGCAATAGTTTTCGGCGTCGTAATAGGAGTTTTAGTGGCACATAAAAGAGGCGGAAAGTTCGATAGCTCTATGGTCCTCACTTCTCTCATCTTCTACTCACTGCCCACATTCTGGATGGGTATGATATTCATCATACTTTTCTCCAGCATGTTAGGATGGTTCCCCATAAAAGGGGCTTATCCTTCACAATGGACACTGCCCGGACAGTGGCCCACGCCATTAACAATAGACCCAGGTTCATCATCTCCTAATACATTAAACGTAATGTTAAACCTAAACACGGGTAACACGCTTACATTTGTTTGGGGCTTCTTGTGGCATTCATTCTTACCCGTCATGACCCTCACACTTTTCCAATATGGCGGATACCTTCTATTAGCAAGAGCCACAATGATAGAAGCACTCACTGAAGACTACATAATCACCGCAAGAGCAAAAGGAATCACGGAGAGAAACGTGCTATTTAAACACGCTTTAAAAAACGCTTCACTACCATTAATAACAAACGCTGCCCTATCATTCGGATTCATGCTATCAGGAGCCATAATAACGGAAACAGTCTACACATGGCCAGGAATCGGACATTGGATATGGTTTGCAATCCAAAACAAAGACTTCCCAGCCCTGCAAGCCCTCTTTTACATCGTAGCCTTAAGTGTAATCTTGGCAAACTTCGTTTCAGACCTATTGTACGGAATCATCGACCCTAGAATCAAATACGGGTGATAACATTGGCAAGCTACCAAAAGAAAACCAAATACCAAATCAAAAGATTCGGACGCTTCATTAAAATCTTTCTGAAAAACTTGAGAGGAACAATAGGTCTAATCATTATCATTATATTCGTATTGTTCGCAATAGCACCGTCTCTATTCACCCCATACGACCCCATAACCTCCCGCCGCCTCGCAGGAAGTTTCGCTGCTCCATCCTGGCTCAAATATCTACCGCCAATGTTAGGAGGGCGCCCAGAACTAAGCGAAAACATGTGGGTCATCAATGATCCAAGCTTCATGACATTAGATTCCTTCAACAAGGAAAATTGGACCATCGTCGAAAACCAAGGTGTCTCGATTCAATGGGACGCCGGACCAGAAAGAGTGAATCCCTACGGCAACCCTGGCTGTATTCTCGTTAGATTCAAGAGAGAAGAAGTTGGGGACACCTACGGAAATACGACAGTCCAAATATTTAAAGAATTTACATTCCCGTATACAGGACCGCCAGACAGATTCATAGGCGCAGTATCACTGTTCGTAAATGGCACGTACACTGAAAAAACTTGGCGAGTTCCCGACACATCAAACACCACGGCATGGCCTATTCCGATGAAAAACATCACCGTGCCAGTCTCTGACACACCAGTCAACATTCACGTCTTCATGGAGCGCGGCGACGAAGCCAGATGGAAGATTTGGCCAGTTCCAAAATATCAACTTGAAGGAGCTAATCCAGACGGAACGTTCGTAAACTTTACAAATATGTGGGTTACATCAAAAACATCCTTCACTATAGGCTCAGAAACCTCCGAAATAGGACGATGGTTCCGCAACCAAACTGGAAAAGACCCGAGATACATCATTTTCCCGCCGGAAAAACTCCCCAATAAATTCAAATGGGGTATAGAACTAACCTTTATTGATACGGACTCATCTAAACCTGTGGAAACAGTTGTCTATATAGATGATTTCGAATTCAACCTCTATGGAACATGCTGGGGCATCTTCGGAACAGATCAAGAAGGAAGAGACTTATTCGCACAACTGATCTACGGGGCAAGAATCTCACTCTACGTTGGCCTGCTCGCATCAATCGTAAGTGTTGTCCTAGGATTAGTCATCGGACTAGTCGCTGGCTACTCTGGTAGAATCGCAGACGAGATAATAATGAGGTTCACAGATATGCTATTAGTATTACCCATGCTCCCCCTACTAATAATATTAATGGCAGTCCTAGGATCTAACATTGAAAACCTCATAATACTATTAGGTGTGTTAGGATGGATGGGCTTCGCAAGACTGGTAAGGTCGCAAGTACTCACAATAAAAGAAAGACCCTTTGTTGAAGCCGCAAAAGCCATAGGAGCAGGAAAAGTTCACATTTTATCCAAGCACATTTTGCCTAATGTCATGTCTCTAGTATACGTATCACTCGCAACCTCAGTGCCAGGTGCTATAGTCGCTGAGGCCGCGCTCAGCTGGCTTGGCTTCAGCGACCCCATGAGAATGTCATGGGGAAAAATGCTTCAAGAGATCGGGGCAAATTCAGCTTATCAATGTTGGTGGTGGGTTGTACCGCCAGGCCTGTGCATAGCTCTGATAGCCATGGCCTTCATTTTGCTAGGATACGCCCTTGACGAAGTTCTCAATCCGAAGCTTAGAATGAGAAGATAGGAGGTTCCATAAAGGATTTATATTTCCACATCTCAAGTACAAAAGACAAATTAAATCTAACGGTCGTATGGGAGAACTGTACATGACGGTACTACAAGTTCAAAATTTAAAAACGTACTACACTACTCGCAGAGGATCGGTGAAGGCTGTTGATGATGTCAATTTTGAGGTAGAAAAAGGAGAAGCGGTGGGTCTCGCTGGAGAATCTGGATGCGGTAAAACCACAGTTGCTCTATCAATCCTAAAGATACTGCCACTTGGAGGAAGAATAATCGGAGGAAAAATCCTCTTTAGGAATCTCGACATAACTAAACTTGAAGAAGATCAAATCCGACAAAGTATCAGATGGAAAGGAATCTCGATAGTATTTCAAGGCGCAATGAACGCATTGAACCCCGTTTACAAAGTTTCAGATCAGATCATAGAAGCCATCACAACCCACGAATCGAATGTTACCAAAGAGCAAGCAATAGAAAGAATTGCGAAGTTGTTTGAACTTGTGGGCATCGAGCCCTCCCGTGCAAGCAACTATCCACACGAGTTCAGCGGTGGAATGAGACAAAGAGCAATGATAGCCATGGCCTTAGCATCCAACCCAGAACTTCTAATCGCGGATGAACCTGGAACAGCTCTCGACGTTATTGTGGCAGCGCAAGTATTAAAATTACTAAGAGAATTAAAAAGCAAACTTAGTCTGTCTATGATATTGATCACTCACGACTTATCAATAATAGCTGAGGTTTGCGAGAAAGTAGCAATTATGTATGCAGGAAAAATTGTGGAGCACAGCGATGTAGTTACCGTGTTTAAAGAACCCTTACACCCATACACCCAAGGCCTCATCGGAGCCTTTCCGAGCATAAAGGCAACTAGAAGCCGTATGATCTCAATTCCGGGTTCTCCACCGGACCTTCTAAATCCTCCATCCGGATGCAGATTTCACCCCAGATGCCAATACGCTATGGACATCTGTAGAAAAAAGGAACCCGCGTTTCTTGACATTGGGAAAGATCACCACATAGCGTGCTATTTACATATGAAAGCCTGAAAGGAGAGAAATTTATGAAAGAAACTTTAATAAAAGTTGAAGACTTAAAAAAATATTTTCCAGTGACAATGGGGTTTTTTGAAACACTTGTAACGAGAAGACAGCTATTTGTGCGCGCGGTAGACGGAGTAAGCTTTGAGGTGAGAAAAGGAGAGATTCTGGGTCTCGCAGGCGAAAGCGGTAGCGGAAAAACAACTATAGGGAGATTATTGCTCAAGCTAATAGAACCAACAAGCGGAAAGATATATTTCCATGGCAAAGACTTAGGGAAAATCTCTGAAAAAGATTTCAAACCTATACGCCGCAAGATTCAGATAATATTCCAAGATCCATATGAATCGCTAAACCCGCGAATGACCATTTTTGACATAGTATCTGAACCGTTAAGAATTCAGGGAGGAACAGATGAACCTGAGATTGAAGAAAAAGTCCACAAAGCGCTAGAAGACGTGGAATTAATTCCGCCTGAAGAGTTCACTTATAGGTTTCCTCACGAGCTTAGCGGAGGACAAAGACAAAGAATTGCTGTGGCGAGAGCTCTTATACTCGATCCGGAATTCATAGTAGCCGACGAACCAGTGTCAATGCTGGATGTCTCAATTAGAGCGGAAGTCTTAAATCTGATGGTTGATCTGATTGAAAAGTACAATGTTTCATTCTTATATATTACTCATGACTTAGCACTAGCCCGACATGTGTGCGATCAACTAGTCATTTTGTACCTGGGAAAACTCATGGAGATGGGCTCAACCGAAAAAGTCGTATTCCAACCATTACATCCGTACACGCGAGCACTAATATTAGCTGTCCCGGTTCCTGATCCGACATCAGCACGCATTGAAGTAGTGATAAAAGGAGAAATTCCGAGTCCTGTGAACCCGCCTTCAGGGTGCAGGTTCCATACGAGATGCCCCGTGATGATTGGAGATGTATGCCGTACGAAGGAACCACCCCTAATAGAATTTGAAGAGGGACACTATGTGGCGTGCCACCTCTACAGAAAATAAAGATGTCACTTTGGTAAAGCCTTATATACGGAGCTTCTGATAATCAAAGAAAAACGCCGAGATGATACCGATGGAAAAGAAGCTAGCAAATATAGCATTTATTTTGGTCTTAATTGGGGCAATCCTCATAATTATCAACGCACTATTGATTGCGTCAGCCGGGGGATCCATCGTATTGTCTTCATACCCCTTCTCTTATGTATTCGTGAAAGAACGTAATGCAACATACCCCATTTCCTCGCTAGAAGCACTTAACGCAACAGAACCTGGTCTCTGGGGGCGAATATCCTTCGGTTTACGAGGTTATGTTGAAGGCCCACTTATAATATTTTGGCTTATTCTCGCGATTTTTAATTTTGCAATTGCAGTCGCGCTTAATATAAAGCCGGAAAAGAATGCAGTCTTCGCTCCACTAATAATTTTATTTTCACTTTTAAGCATTCTATTTGGTGGAGGATTCATAATAGGAGCGGTATTTGGGGTGTTAGGTGGAGCAGCAATTGTTGAATGGCCCAAATCATTTGGAGACACCTTTGTTGGAAAAATGGTCCGAGCTGCGAGACTCGACTCGACATTTTATGATGTTATCGGAAAGAACCCTAAAGCGCTGAGAACGGCGGCGTTTACCATGATCTTCATAAATATACTCAGCGGATTGGGAAATGGCTTGTATGTTCACAATGTCAATCTAATAAGAACTTCTACATCTAGTGATATACCATTCAGAATTCTTTTACTTGGGGAAGTATTTGGGGATCTTTCAGTAGTGGGTACTGCAGTATTTTTTGTTGGCATTGGTATCGTAAAATGGCTAATTTTCTCTTTGATTCTTTATTACGTTGGAGCTAAATTACAAGGGAAACTTGTGGAGTTTGATGATATAGCAAGAGTTCTAGCCTTTGCCTACGTTCCGATTTGTTTACAAGTCCTTATGCCCTTAGTTTTTCTCCGCCAACCCTTGTTGTTGTTTGAATGGCCGTTCGCAATCGCATTTTTGACCAACCTATGGATGTTTATCGCGTTAGTAGTTGCTTTAAGACAGAGGTTAGATATAGCATCTTCAAAGGCTTTGGGGATAGCAATCCTAGCTGGGGCAATTTACTGGCTAATAAACTATACATTTTTAGTGCCTGCACTAAATGTACCTGGTATAAGGTTTACATTTTCACCTGTGGAGCTCACATTAGTATTACTATCAGCGTCAGCAGTACTTGCGACATTATTAGGCGCCTTTACTAGACACTAAAGCATATCTTTTCCTAGTTGTTAGTAGAATCACTACTTAATGGGGAATTTTTTCTCTTTTATGGTGGCTTCTCCTTATTTTGATTATGAATATGCTTAAGGCTGACACTATTATAACCACTGCAAGAACATATTCTTCAAAATATCCTGGCCCACCAATCGGGCTCGTATCGACGACTATATAGATTGAAACAGTTTTCGAATTTCCTGCTTTATCAATGGCTTTAATCTTAATATTGTAACCCCCGTCGCTGAGTTGAGTTAAGTAAGTGGTTTGAGTTCCGACATTTTCCCACGAATCATCCAGCTGAATTTCATAATACTCTATACCCGAAGGGGAATCACTCCCATTCCATGCAATAGTAACAGAGGATAATTTTATATGAGAGTTATTTTTGGGTGATATTACCGAAATTTGAGGAATTGTCTTGTCTAACTTTATGCAACTCAGTATTTTGTGCGGGGTTTCCTCGTTGCCTGCTTTGTCGATGCTCCAATACTCCAATGTATTATTTGTTCCTTCGGTTGAAATGAATGGTGGCCCATTTGAGCCCACATTCCTAGTATGTCCTTCATTAATTTCGTAATAGGTTTCTGCTACTCCACTATGATCATCGTTTGCAGCTAGGGTTATGAAGAAGTCATCCTTATGCCATAAACCATCATAGTTGTGAATGGTCGTAGGAGAAGTCGTATCCCATTGACCCATTAAAGGATAATTATCTATATTACCAGAGTCAATGATATATGGGTTGTCGCCGATACCATCGCCATTGGTATCTGTACCGTTGTAGTCGCTCCAATAACTGCCTTCACGTCCATTATCCCATATGTTCCAGCGTGGCATGTAGTCAAGGCTATGAGCTTGGATTGTATTGTTAATGAAGTTATTATGATAGATGACGTTGTCGTAAGAACCGAATAGCCAAACTCCAAATTTTTGGCTGTGAACAAGCATATTTCTAGTCATAATATTATTGTTTGCTGACTCTAACTGGATACCGCTGTATCTACTCTCGACAATGCTGTTTCCATTTAACAAATTGTTACAAGATCTAAGAAAGTAAATTCCTGTGGAACAGTTTGTAAGAATATTTCTGCTCAATCTATTATTATCTGATGAGCCCGACAATAGAATACCATACCACACTTCGTCAGAAATGATGTTTCCGTTAAAAGTGTTGTCACGTGAATTATGGAGACAGATGCCACGATCCTTATTGCGGGATATTCGATTTTCATTAATCACGTTGTTATTAGAAGCCACTAAAAATACGCTACGAACGTTATTTGTAGCCGTGACATTAAGGATATTGCAACATCGCGAATATGCCAGTAGCACGCCTTCCTCATTGCCTTCAAGAACTTGATTCTTAACTGTTATGTTAAAGCAATTAACAATTCCCACGAAACCAGCTCCAAGAGGAACCTCTTCGTCATGGCGATTTACAAGATAATAGATCGGCTTACCATCGACAGTGTTTGAAGAATCTACATCATGGATGAAGTGTAACAGTTCACGGCCCCAAACTGCAAAGTTATATATGTTATTGGTTAAATTGTTCCCTCTGAGCGTATTATACCCAGAATCATACATGTAAACGCCACGATAGTTATTCTTTAAAGTATTGCCTGTTAGGTTACAAAATAAGCCCTCTATATAAATGCCTGCACCAGAATTTTGCACGCCATCTATAGTAAACCCAACGACAGTTACGTTGTTTGCTTCTATATTTAAAATCCCTCTTGCATCTGCACCTCGAATGATTGCGCCGCGGTTTACGCTAATGAGTGATAAGGGTTTATTTATACTTATGCACTCATTGTAAATTCCATCACTTACTAGAACAATGGAATTATGGGATGCAGCTTTAACAGCCTCTTGTATTGTTGGGTAATCCTGAGGAACCCGCATCGTCTCGGGGGCCATTGAAAGATGCATATTATTAAATACAATGAAAGTGCTAAAGAGTAAAATAATCCATACTATTTCAATTGTTATCTTTCCTTTCATCCAACTCCTCTTTTCCTAAAATATTTTTCTTTTACATAAATCTTCTCTATAGCATATTTCAACGATGAGCAATGGAAACAGCCCTTAAAGAAAGGGCAAAAAGTTCAATAAAAACGTTCTGGGAAGGAAAGTTTCCATTTATTTATTCGCGAAAACCTTATAAAAAGAAAGAAACATAAGTTATCACAAAACCGGAAGTTAAGACCCATGCAAATCCAAAAAACACTTCCATTACTTATAATTTTGATTGCCTTGATTTTTGCTGGTTTAGGTTTCCACTATCCATGGTGGAGTATTAGAACAGCAAGAGAAGCAGAAATAACCTTGAACATGACCGCAAAAGCTGATTATGGGATTTTACAACTAGTGTCTGCAAGTATCATCGCCGCCGGAAATGATACGCAATCGATTTTATTACCAATCGAGAATTTGACGACAAGCGAAACAAACAAAATCGCCTTAAGTTCCATGTTTAACATAACTATTATACTATCAGGAGTGGGAACGGCTTTAACAATTCTCTCGTTGGCATTCATGGTTGTCTCCATTTTCAAGAAGCCATTGTATAAATTTGCAATGATAGGGACTGTTATAGCAGCTATTCTTCTTGTTTTGGCACCATTATATATAGCAACAACATCGCCGTCACTACTAGCTAACCTCAAGTCGGTGATACCTGGCGACATTCCGTCTACATGGGTTTCTATCAGCCCGAAAGACATTGGAAATTTTTGGGGATTAACACGTATACCGAAATCCCCTCAGTTTCCAGTCTGGGTACAAGGTCAAAGCTTTTGGATTTGGGGCGCTGCTTTGGGATGGTATTTGACATTTACGGCTGGGTTGTGGCTTTTTTCCTCCGCTTTATTGATTCCATACGTTTCTGAAAAAGCATAAGCGAAACTTTTCAGCGCATCCATTATTTGAGGACATTAACTTGATTTACCTTAAGCTTGCTTTTCTTCTTCCTTACGTTTATTTATGATCCAGTCCTTGTATCCGGCAACGACTCCCCAACCGATAACAATTAAAATGGTGACGAATAGCCTCATTTCTGAGGGTAGATTTAAAATGACCCATACGACCACCAATGGCACAGTACATATCAAAATTATTGCAAGTGCTATAATCCACAGCCATTTTTCACTAAGTATCCAAGTCAACCTATCTTCCCTGCAAGTCTATTTTTCGTCACGAATATAAAAAGTTTTAAACCAAATTTAGTTTTGTGAAAGCGTTACACCATCTTCTGGATATGCATGAATTGATTCAATGTATTTTATTTGACTTAAGGTTTATTAGCGGCATTAATGTCTTATACAAATGGGGGGAAATGCATATGAGGAAGCAAGTGATTGCGGTGGGCATAGTTCTTATACTCGCTGGATTAATCATGGTGTCTTATTCCGACAAAAGCGAGAAAGATGTGCAACCTCAAGCAGTTAATTACGTCCTTAACGCATGGAGCGTAACAGCCGACCTCGAAGAGGATGATAAAATTTTGGTAGAAATTCGACTTCCATACACATGGTGGGCTGATGAGAATCTGCAGTGGGAGCCGTGGCACCCAAATGAGGGAGGCCCTCTATCAGGTGTCGTCCTTTTTGGTACTGTTGACATTTTTGATCCTGATGGTAATCTAACAAGATTTGCGATTGTGTGGGCACTGATGGTTTCAGCAACAACTGAATTGCCAAATGGGCTAGCATATTACAACATCACGGTTCTCCAACAAGATGGTTTAGACCCAACGGTTCTTTATAGGCCAGCATCCAATGCGTACGATGGCATAGGTGGAGTCGCCCAAAAAAGCGGCACACACAACGTAACTCTCTGGGCGATTATCCCCCCAAGAACCGATCCGCCAAGTTATCTGGGCGTTTTTAAAGGTAACATTATAATGAAATATCCTTACACTGCACTTCTTCCTGGAGGTAGCGTGGTAGGGGTAGCGGGAGCAGCCATATCAGTCTTTGGACTAAAAAGCGAAAAGCACAAGAATCTGGCTAAGAGGAAAAAATTAGTTTCTCTTCAACGAAAAAATGTTCAATAGCTTATCACTTTCTTTTGCAGGCTTTTACTATTATTGTAACCGTTTCTTTTTACCAATACGAATCCTTAAAATCGTATCGCTACCCGGTTCATTTCTACTCTTCTATTCTAATTAGAGGATATAACGGGCTTCCCTTAACTATTCAGCGACACTTATTCAAAAACAGAAAATTCAATCAAAAGGAAAGGAGTTAAAGCCATACTCAAAACTGTCAGTACTAGACATAAGATTCATATCAAAGAAAAAAGGATGCCGATTCATTTGGCTTTTTAAGAGGTCTCTCATCGATTTTCAACAATGGTGAGCGTTAGAGTTGTCGGGTTACCGATAGGAATAACAGACCCATCAGAGTCTAGCAAGTAAGTTTCTAGATGCTTCTCTCGTAATACTATTTTTGGTTCCTCGTAGCCCTCCACGTAATACCCGAGAATAATGGTTGCCAGCCTTCCGCTACCGCTTTGCGTAGAGGTGTCTCCATATAAAGTTCCGAAAAGTAGAAGTACACCCTTCGAAATGTCTGTTGCGTTCAAGAAAAGGGGGTATTCAACCCCTAGAAACTTTCCTGGTTGGATTTCAATAATTTTTAATTCGCTTGCATTGTAGGTAATGATGGCTTGCCAAGCGTACAAATCTCTAACGTTATTGATGTCGAGAGCTACTGTAAATTCTCCTATGATTACTGGTTCTTGGAATTTATCCGCGGTCTGTGGTGAGGTGAAAAGCATAGCTAAAACATATCCGGAGACAGAGAAAGACAGCAAGACTGCAACGAACATTAAACCCGTTCCCTATGGCGATATTATACTCGTATAAACCCACCAAAATATCCTCACACGAAGACATCCAATAGCAAGATGCCATCGTTAATGTCCGTTGCATTCAACTTGGGATACTCGACTTGAACAGGCCCATCAGAATGAATTTCAAGATCATTAACTCGCTTGTCACATTGTTAACCGTACCACTTGAGTCTGGTTTCTACAAAGCCATTCCTTCTAGGCGTGAATCAGCTATTTCTAAGCATTCACAAAAAATAGTTCTCCTTTAGAGTTTAATGGTTCACATAGAAAAAAGAGGAAAATTATGGTTTTTCGACTAAGGTCAATGTTAAGGTGGAGTCGTTGATTGGGATTCGCTGAAGCTGGGAATTTAGTAGGAAGGTTTCGAATACCTTTTCTGGCACTATTTTTGGTTCGTCATAATCTTCTGTAAAGTACCCGAAAACTACTATTGCTAATCTTCCACCACCATTCTTTCCCTGAACCTCTCCTAGCAGAGAACCTGCTAGGAGTAGTAGGTCTTCGAAGCTGTCTGTTGAGTTAACAAATTGCGGAAATTCTTCTCCGACAAAACCGCCTGGAGTCATTTCCAAAACTTTTAGTTGACTTGAGTTGTAGACTATGGCAACCTGCCAAGAGTATAAATCTACAACGTTATTGACGTCAAGGGCGACTATAAAGTTTCCTATAAGTGCTGGTTCTTGACATTTTTCCTCGGGCTGTGGTGAAAGAAGCATAGCTAAAACATACCCAGAGACGGAGAAAGATAACAAGAGCGCAACGAACATCAAACCCGTTCTCAGCTTTCTATTATGAAATATCTTCGAAATTTTCTCTATACGCTTTCCAGCTTCACCCACAAATCGTGAATCACCATTTGCCTCGTAGGCTCCCTCTTTTTTGACGATAACACCGGTCGCACAAAGCTCCTTAAGTCTAGAACTCAAAGTCTTTCGCGGAAGCCTTGTGATGTGTAACAATTCCGTAAAAGTTCTAGGCCTCTTCTCAGTAGCGTTTACAATTAAGTTAACATCAACTTCCTTGCGGTTTTCCAAGTTTATCGTCATTCCACAGTTTGGGCATGTAATTTGAGGCATATACATCCCATGTATGAAAGGGAGAAAACCATGAATATAAAGGTTGGTGCAAAAGAAACCATACTATGAAAAACTTCCGTTTAACTTTGGGAATAGGAAGTTTCTATGAAACTACATCTTCTCAGATGAATGGTTTGCTTCAATTGGTATTCTCGGACTTTCGGACCTTTGGCGGATAAGCATTCAAGTTCATTCATGTCGCACAAAATAAAAAGGGGGTTTATGGGTCTGCTTTTCCGAAGTTTCTCGCGACGGTGGTTATGTCTAGTCCGTCAATTTTGTTGTCGCCGTTTATGTCGGCGTCTGGGTTCCATCTTGGATGGGGCGGAGAGCCAGGGTACCAAAAATCAGGACCGTAGGAAGCGAAGGCCTTTGCCGCTTGGGAAATGTCCAGACCGCTAACTTTGCCATCGCCATTTAAGTCGCCCACTATTGTTATTTTGAATGTGATTGTGAAGACTTTGACATCGATCAGTACGCTGTCAGCGTATGTTTTGATTGTTATCGTGAAAGTGTATGTGCCTTTCGGCCATGTGGCTGTCTCTATCCATTCGATGATTGCGTCGCCCGATTCGAGTGGGTTTAGTGTGATTGTTTGGTTTCCTATGGGCTGAAGCCCGTTATAGTAGGCGGCCACGGTGAAGATTGTTGTGTTGGCGTAGTAGTTATCTATGCGTACAGGTATGATTTGCGGATATCCTTGCCCAAGGAAGTTTTTGGTCTTGCCTATAGTGATTAGGGTCACTCTTGGACTGATTATGAGGTCGGTTTTCACCCCGTCAACATGGCATTGAGTTTGTTCTCCTGTAGCTTTGTTTTGGAGGATGATTTGGTCGCAGGGGCTGAGCGTGCCGTCGCAGTTGTCGATCCACCTTACGAGTCGATATTGATTGCAGTATATGGGATAGACCTCATGCCATTGGGTGCCCACATAGTTCTTACAAATCGCCAATTGAAGGAAGTCGTCATATGAGCCCTCGAACTCCACGTAGACTTTCCTTCCGTAACTGTCAGTTAGCTCAAGAGTTACTGTTACGTCATCCATGTGCCACCAGTAGGGATACGCTTTCTCCTGCCGATCTTTGTCCCACAAATCAATGAAATCGGAAGGATCAAGTTTGCCATTGCCGTTGGTGTCGTGCCAGCTATCGAGATGGTAGTGTCTGCCATAGTCGGGGTAAAGCTCATCCCATTGAGTACACACGGGTTTAGTCAGATCAATCAGACGTGGAGGTTCTGCATCTAAGTGTCGAGGAATTGAGAGCCAGTAGTGGGCTGTGGCAGTGTGGTTTTTACTCATGTGCACAATGATTGTGTTAACGCCTACGCCTTTTGAGGTTGTGTCAACATCCCAGTGGTCAAATATGTAACTGTTCGGCGGAATCTGAACTAACAGTGGAGCCGTTAAAGTTACGGTAGTGCATCCGTCGTACCATCCTTCGCCTGGAATCACGACAAGACCCAATGGATCTGTCTTTACAGTCAAGTAGTATTGTATCTTGACAAACCAGCTGGCGCTATCTGAAACGCTCAAGCCGAGAATGTCACTGCCCGAGGCTGTTACGGTGTTGTATATGTCTCCTGAACAAATTGGAACATGGTAGCTCACAGTGAACGTCTTGGTTTCACAGGGGTCTAAAAAGCCGTTGCTCCAGATCGGTCCCAAAAGAGTGTCCGTGACAAAGACGCTGTACAGTGGACAGTCACCAGTGTTGTGGACAGTTATCGTGTAGGTTATCGTTTCACATTCACGGGCACGGGCCGGGCCTGTCTTGGTAACATGTATGCCTGGATGAAGGATGTCAACAGTCCAACTGGCACTGTCTGAAACCGTCTTTCCAAGCTCGTCTGTTCCAGTAACGGTGACAGTGTTTATGGTGGGATCATCCTCTGGATGATAATCAACGACTTCAACGTGCACTTGTCCTGGAGCCAGCCAGCCTTCCCAGTGAAGCCCAAGAAGCGGGTCGTCCTTAACCACGTACAATGGGCAGTCACCAGCGTTCGTGATGATAATAGTGTAGGTTATGGTGTCGCATTCATGAGCATAGAGCGGACCTGACTTTGCTACGTCTATATCTGGATGAAGGATGTCAACAGTCCAACTGGCACTGTCTGAAACCGTCTTTCCAAGCTCGTCTGTTCCAGTAACGGTGACAGTGTTTATGGTGGGATCATCCTCTGGATGATAATCAACGACTTCAACGTGCACTTGTCCTGGAGCCAGCCAGCCTTCCCAGTGAAGCCCAAGAACCGGATCATCTTTAACCACGTACAGTGGACAATCGCCAGTGTTCACAACCGTGATCGTGTACTCCACCCAATCACAGTAATGAACCTGAGTGGCATTCGCAGTCTTAGTCACGTATATGCCTGGATAAAGGATGTCAACAGTGCAAGAATCCTCGTCCTCAACCGTCTTTCCAAGCTCGTCTGTTCCAGTAACGGTGACTGTGTTGATAGTTGGATCAGCCTCTGGATGGAAGACGATCTTCTCAACGTGGCTTTCTCCTGGGTTCAGCAAGCCTTCCCAGTGAAGTCCAAGAGTCGGGTCGTCCTTAACCACGTACAATGGACAATCGCCAGTGTTCACAACCGTGATGGTGTACTCCACCCAATCACAATAATGAATCTCAGTGGCATTCACAGTCTTAATCACATATATGCTTGGATGAAGGACATCAACAGTCCAGCTGGCGGTGTCTGAAACCTGTCTGCCGAGAGCGTCATAGCCTGAGGCTGTTACGGTGTTGGATATGTCTCCTGATGGTGATGGAACATGGTAGTTCACATTGAAGGTCTTGGTTTCTCCAACGGCCAAACCGTTGCTGTAGATTGGTGGTGGTGACAGGAGAGTATCGGTGACAAGGACGCTGTACAGTGGGCAGTCACCCGTGTTGGTGACAGTTATGGTGTAGGTTATTGTGTCATCCTCATGAGCACATTCTGGACCAGTCTTGGTGACATGTATACCCGGATGAAGGATGTCAACAGTGCAAGAATCTTCGCCGTCAACCGTTCTTCCGAGCTCGTCTGTTCCAGTAACGGTGACAGTGTTGATGGTGGGATCAGCCTCTGGATGATATTTAACGACCTCAACGTGCACTTGTCCTGGAGCCAGCCAACCTTCCCAGTGAAGCCCAAGAACCGGGTCGTCCTTAACCACGTACAATGGACAATCGCCAGTGTTCACAACCGTGATGGTGTACTCCACCCAATCACAATAATGAACCTGAGTAGCATTCGCAGTCTTAGTCACACATATGCCCGGATGAAGAACATCAACGGTCCAAGTGTCCTGATTGTTGGTTGTGTCGGGGTCGGATGTGGTGCTGGTTACTGTCACGGTGTTAGTTATGTCGCCTGATGGAGTTGGAACAACGTAGTCGACAGAGAATGTGTTGACTTCATTGATGTCTAGCGTTGTGTCGGGCAGGTATCCGGTGAGGGAGCCCAGCATATTATCGGTGACTTGTACGTTGTAGGCTGTGCCAGGCCCGTTATTTCTGACTGTAAACTGGTAGGTTATAATGTCTCCTTCGTGAGCATAGGTGACCCCTGTTTTCTCAATGGCAATGTCGGCTTCTGGTGGAGGCCCTTTGACAACTATTGGAACGTCTCTGTGTCCACTGGATATTGAAGTGGGCGGCCATGATGTGATATCGTGAATGTGTGTGTGGACTTTGGAACCTGGGTAGCTGTGAGCGCCAATCGCCACGTGAACCTCGAAAGTCAAGGTGCAATGTTCATCTTTCTTCGGAGTTTTAGTAGAAGTAGTAGTAAATGTCCAACTCCATTGGAGCTGCTGTATTCCAGACTCCGAACCGTTTATCACTGGCCCAGAAATAGTTGGAGTCACTGGGACGCCGTCTCTCCACATCTGCCAGTTCCTGACATCGTCAAGTCCATAGTAAGTTCCATCGTAATAGTCGTGGTGAACAACTACAGTCAACGTATATGTTACTCCATTCTCCTTGGCGTTTTCTATCTCAATCTTGTACGGAACCCACTCACACTCGTAATAGCCTTTGACATCGCCATGCGTCCAGCCTGGATGCGGCTCAAGGTTGTAGCCCCATAATTCCGGGGTGATGGCTCCTTCTGTAAATGTTGTTGTTGCTGTGTTGGTTCCGTCTGTCGCAGTTACCGTATATGTTCCTGCTATGCCGTTCAACTGATACGTGCAGGTGAAGCTGCCAGTATCATCAGTCACGGCATAAACCCCATCACTCGTCTTATCTGGCCTTACTATAGTAACAGTGACATTCGCCAAGGCTTCGAATCCGCTGCCAAATATAGTGACAGTTTCATAGTAGGCATAGTCTCCCTTATCTGTCCAAATTGTCGCCTCTGCCGCATGTGTCGGAGGTGCAACAAACACCATCGAAAGCATTAACGAAGCAATAACTAGCATACCCAATATTTTTTTCATTTTCCTTTCTCCTAACAGTTTTTTAGTCATAGAACAAAGCTTAAGCTGCGTTCTATGCAACCCTTGTATATGATGAGATCACCTTTTAAGTTTTATGAAACTTTCTTCCATGACTAGCAAATTCAAAAGGATATGGAGTAAAATGTGTTGTTTGCAACATTTCACACATGCAATGAATGCTCACGGCGAGGTTTGATGGATTCCGCTTCAGTGCGTTCCTCCACTCCCAAGTGTACTCTTTCTTTGCTTCTGCCATCCTTTGGCTAACCGCACGTGGACACAGCCTGAAAGCCACGCCCTTGCATGAAACCCATACGCCGTCTAATGTACGACCCAACAATAGCAACTTTGAACAATCTAAGGAGATGCCAAGTCGATCTAAAAGTTCGCAAGAAAAGAAGCAGTTGCCCTTAGTTGCAGCCTAGATCTCGCTGATCTTCTTCAACTGTTTTTGATACATCTCAACGATCTCGCTTACTGTTGTTGCATCTTCTGCCGCTTTGTCAACTCTATAATTTCCAGTGAAACGGGGAAACCTAATTGCCAATCCGCTTCCCTTTCGGATAACATCCATAGCGCATGTGTGGATTGGGCTTAATGTTATTTCAGCTCCTAAAATTTCAAGCACCACGACTGGCTCAAACCATACATCTGCTTCAATCATGGATTGCACACGTGGATGTTTGTGAGCGATGACATGCTTTTGCATCATTTTAGGTAGTTTGGCTAAATCTTCATCTGTAAAGCCTGTTCCGCACTTTGTTACCGTTTCAAAAATATCTGTGTCAGGGTTATATGCAGCTAAGAGCAACGCGCCGTAAGTTCCTGCACGTTTGCCTCTACCGTGAAAAGCGCCTATAACAACCAAGTCCACGGTGTCGGTCATCTCACTCTTGTAGTCGCGCTTGTACTTTATCCACAGCCAGCCGCGGGCTCCAGCCTGGTATATCGAGTCTTCAGCGACTGATTTGCAGACTAAACCTTCGCAGCCTTCCTCTATGGCTTCTAGGAAGAATTTCTCGAGCTCTTTTGGGTTGCCTGTGATTATGTGCTTGGCTATCTTTACTCTGTCGGTTTCTCTTATGGCTTCTTCCAGAGCCCTTCGCCTGGCAAGGTAAGGTTTGAGGGTTAGGTCCTCGCGGTTGAGGTAGAGGGCGTCGAACATGAAAAGCGAAACAGGATACTCTTCCATAGCTTCTTTGATCCCGTATTTGCGTCTGCGATGCATCAGCTCTTGAAATGGACGCATCTCCCCTGTCTCAAGGATCATGGCAACACATTCTGCCTCTAAAATGGCATCTTTCGCGTTTACATATCTCTTGATAAGTTCAATAGCATCCGGATACTGGTCGGAGATATTTTCCAAACGTCTTGAAAAAAGAACAACATCATCGCCATTCTTATGGGCTTGAATTCTCTCACCATCATACTTATATTCGGCTATGCATTTTCCGCCGAGTTTTTCAAGAATTTCTTCTGGCGTAGAAAGTCTTTCAGCCAGCATTGGTCTTATCGGCTCGCCTACCAAGACTTCAAATTTTTTGACTCCTTTCAAGCCTTTTTCAACGACGACTTTTGCGACTCTGCCGAGGTCTGAGGAAATGTTGTAAGCTCGCTCTACAAGTTCACGGGCTTCTTTCCCACCGCCGTAGGCTATTGCTAAAGCGTCCAGAACTGTCATGTCAGCTATTCCTAAACGCAGATTTCCAGTAACCGTCCGCGCAATATACTTGGCCTCTTTAGGAGTGGCAGCAGCCAAGAGCCCAGCTAAAAGTGCCATTTTAAGATCAACCGCTCCAGAGCCTGAAGTCTTGGCCATTTTATCCAATGTTTCGTAAACTTTTTGGATGGTTAAGGGCTGTTGGAAGAAGGTTACTTGTCTTTTTTTAGCCATAAATTTCTGAGTTGTTTCTCCAATGTCTCCGGTTATTTTCAAGTCTTCTTCAATTTCGCTTTCTTTTCTCCCAGAAGCACGTGCGAGAGCCTTTATTGCAAGCTTCTCGGCTACGCCTATTTCGAGACTAATGAAATCTGGGTATATCTTACCCTGAGTTAAGTATACAACTTTGTCAATGATATCTTTTGGTGTGTTTTTTAGGAGGTCAACTAGGAGGTCTGTCATTTCCAGTCTTTTAGTTGTGGATTCGATTTTTTCGTAAGCTTCAGCGATTACAGCGTATCTCAATAATTAACCTCACAAATACAATGCAAACGCGAGATATTAAAATTTCAGTTTGTCAAGCTCTGTTAGTAAATCTGCAAGTCTTTCGATTGCTAACTTCCAAGCAGTTTCGCCTTTCTCTTTCGAAGCTTTTGTTGGGTCGCCTATGACGCCTGTTTCGCTTATTTCTTTTGTTCGGAAACCCCAAGAAACTTTTGGGCCTGTCTCTTTTAACCCTATTTTTGTGTACTTTGAATCTGGAAGTTTAATCTTCGGTTTTTTAATTCTCTCTTTAACCACGAAGTTTTCTCGATTTGCCAGTGTCGTAGAAGTTTCAAATTCTCCAGCATGCGCATCATAGGATGTTTCGATGAATTTTTCGATAAAGTCTGGTATGAGGCTGACGGTGTCAATAACCACAAATGCGTTAATGTCTGCTTTAATTCTTTGAACTGCGGCTTCCAGAGCTGGGGTGTTTCCGCCATGTCCATTTTCAAAAAGTATTTTCTTAAATCCGTGTTTTATCAGGGAATAAACTACCTCGTAGGCTACCTGCTCTAAGGTGTGCGGACTGAGAGTGACTGTTCCGGGGAAATCCATGTGATGTAAGGATACACCGTAATTTAATGGTGGTGCAACAATAGCGCATTGAGCTTTTTCAGTAGCTTTTAGGGAAAGCCAAAAAGCATCATAGGCATCGGTGTCAATGGGCAAGTGGGGACCATGTTGCTCGCAGCTTCCAACGGGCACAACAGCAACGTCATGCACTGCTAGGAATTGTTTTATGTCTGGCCATGTAAGTTCGCCTAAGTAATAACTACGCATCTTCATGGAAATGTCTCCATCTAAAAGGTTTCATAATGAACTATTTGATTTATGGGTCTTCTACTTGGTGGTGAAGGAGATTCGGCTGGATAACCCACGGGAACTATGGCTACTGGTCTCGCTCCATGGGGAATATTTAAGATTTCCCTTGCCTCTTCCTCCCTAAATGCGCCAATCCAGCATGTGCCCAACCCGAGAGAGTAGGCAACCAAGTGAATGTTTTGAATGGCAGCGGCCGTGTCCTGTATACAATACAAGGTTTTGCCTCGCATACCATAGCCTTCAAAGGAGCGATTCTCGTTTGCACAAACTACAATTACGGCGGACGCTTCTTCAATAAACGTTTCACCCAGAGCGGCTTCAGCAAGTCTTCTTTTGATTTCTGGTTTTCGAACGATTATGAATTCCCACGGCTGAATGTTTCCAGCAGACGGCGCCCACCGCGCTGCATCAATAAGTTTTTCGATAATTTCCGCTAAAACATTTTGGCTTTTAAAGGCTCTTATGCTTCTCCTTCCCTTAATGGCTCCTAAAACATTCATAATTCCACCCTCAACACTCATCCTACAAGTTTTACAGCGCAAAAGCCTTAAGTTTTGTCGTGCCTCATTTCTGTTGGATGATGAGGTAGAGAGTCAATAGAGCCTAGGCAGTGATATGACTCGACGGGCGAACTGACAAGCTTATCAACTTCGTGCAGCCTACAGACCTGCTTGAACGCCGCGCTGAAAAGCTTAACAACCTCCTCCACGCTCAAAGCGTCCGCAACCGCTCTATAGTGTGCACTATCACCGTGGGACTAGTGCGCACTATACTACAGCCACAAAGCATTGTCTCGACAAAAGCTTTCTGCCTCGCCACGACAAACCTACAACGCTCAGGCTGGCGACCTGACACCTTCTTGTAAGGAAAATTTATCAGCTAAAAACACGAATGAGAAAAGAAATAACATTTAAAGTTGTGGGAGTGAAGCTCAGGCGGAGAAATAATTGCCTAAACATAAGATTACAGAAGCTTTGGATAGGCTTTCATCAAAAAAAACTGTTAGATATGGAGTATACTTAACCGCAGTGACAATATTCTTTGCATTAATACTGTTGCCGCCAATACTCGGAATAATAATCAAATGGAACACAATGCAACAGGTTCTGAACCAACCACAACTCATGGCCCGCGCACTGAGCGCAATTGAAAACTCTTTCACAGTAGCCTTGTTCGTCTCCGCTTTAGACATCGTAACTGGAATTCCGATGGCATGGCTCATCACGCGTGGAAAATCAAAATGGCTAAATGTCCTTGATACGTTCTCCGACATCCCATTCATTGTGCCAACAGCCGCCCTTGGCTACTCACTATTCCTTTTTTGGAGTGACCTAGGCGGAGTATCTTCGCTTTTCGGAAATCCACTTGTTTCGCCAGGTTGGCTCCTCGTCATATTGCTCCACTTCACATTTTCTTATCCGGTTGTAGTGAGAGTGGTTGTTGGAGCCTTGCTTGATTATAAGATGGAGTATGAGCAAGCAGCGAGGACCCTCGGTGCGCCGCCATTCACAGCATCAAGAACAGTCACATTATCAATTCTAAAACCTTCATTAATCGCAGCTTTCATACTTGCATTTTCAAGGTCAATTTCAGAGACCGGAGCGACAATGATGGTTGCTGGAGTCTTCGAAAATGGACCAGTCTTCATACAAAACATGAAAAACGGCTTCACGGCTCTGCCTCCAAGGGTTGACCAAGCTACCTATGAAGGTTCAATAGTTTTCGCAAGCTTCATACTAATAGCTATCTCATGTGTAATTTTTGCATTAATCCGCATTCTCGGACCAAGACTAAAATTACCCATAAGAAAAGTTTGGCCAACATTCGAGAGAAAACTAAGTTACTCAAAAGCATCAACCTCACGAAATACCATCACACTCCTAATCTTTTTTGCAATAATACTTATCCCATCCCTTTTCGTTGCGCTTCCTGCATTTGAAGCCATTTTGACTGACACGTTGCCCAAATCGCTGTCAGGTGTAGGTGTTTGGGGAGAATATTGGCAAAGTCTTATTCTCTCATATTCTCTGGGGGCTGTGGTCACAGTCTTAAACGTTATTATAGGTTTACCGATGGCAATAATTGTTGCGAGGAGAAAGTTTGGAACCTTGCCATCGGCGATACTAGATGTGCTTGTCAACATTCCACTAATTGTTCCATCAATAGCCTTAGGCGTCTCCCTCGCCATCTTCTGGAAAGAAAACTTCGCCTTCATACCAGAGATATGGTTATTAATTTTTGCCCATCTAGCAATTACATACCCATATTTCGTAAGGTCAGTGTCAGCAGCAGTCGAAAGAATAAGCGTGGACTTGGAAGAAGCCTCAAGAACACTCGGAGCTAAACCTTTAGGCGTTTTCAGAACGATTATTCTGCCATTAACAAAATACTCCATACTTTCAGGTGCAATAATGGTTTTTACAAGAAGCGTAAGCGAAACAGGTGCAACTTTAGCAGTGGTTACAAAGCTGCAAACAGCACCTGTAGTCCTCGTCAATTGGGTTACACAGAAAGCACCATCATTACAAATTGGTTTAGGCTGCGGCTTTCTGATATTCTTCTCTTTCATAATTCTGCTTGCTTTAAGACTTATTGTTAAAGGAAAAGGGAGATATTAGCATGTTTAATATATCGCTAAAACCTTACGCATTCTTTCACGCTCGCGTAGACTTGGAGAGGAGACAAAAATAAATGCCCGATGTCCGCTTGGTTAACGTAACAAAGAGATTTGGAAAAATAGTTGCTGTGGACAATGTAAACCTCCACATTCAAGACAAGGAATATTTTTCTTTGCTTGGTCCAAGCGGATGTGGAAAAACAACCTTGCTGAGGCTTATTGCGGGGTTAATTCAGCCGGATAAAGGTGAAATTTACATTGGAGACAAGCTCGTTAATAATGTTCCGCCTGAAGATAGGGACATAGGATTCGTCTTCCAGACTTTTGCATTGTTCCCGCATATGAACGCTTGGAATAACGTGATTTATGGTCTCCGGGTGAAAGGCTTCGACATGGAAAAGGCGGAGACTATAGGGCATGAGGTGTTTGAGATGGTGAAGTTACATGAGCGATTAGATGCTTTTCCAAGCGAGTTAAGCGGAGGAATGATGCAAAGAGTAGCCGTGGCAAGAGCCCTAGCCGCAGGAGCCAAACTACTACTTTTGGACGAACCATTGGGACAGTTAGACGCAAAAGTAAGAAATGAACTCAGATACGAGATAAAAAAAATGGTTAGGGATTTAGGTTTAACGGCTATGCATGTAACCCACGACCAATCTGAAGCCATGGCGATTTCGGATAGAATCGCGGTTATGAAGAAGGGAAAGGTTTTGCAGGTTGGAACCCCAGAGGAGCTTTACATGAACCCGAAAAGTGTGTTCGTGGCACATTTTATAGGAGAATCGAACTTCCTGGAAGGTTACGTTTCAAGCATAAGTGGTAAGGGAGCAATAATAGAACTTCGTGGCGAAATAAAAGTTCAAACGGTTGATAAAAGCGCAAAAATTGGTGAAAGAGTGATTTTAGCCGTAAGACCAGAAACCTTCATTGTCGAAAAGGGAGTAAAGAGGAATAAAAACTCTATTTTAGGCACAATAGAAAGAGTAACCTTTGAGGGAACAAACATGCGATATGAGATCAGACTTGAAAATCAGGACTTAATAGTGATTGTTAAGCCTTCTTTAATTGAGGAATGGTTTAATACAGGGGAAAAGATTACTGCGAGTTTTCCACCTGAAAGAGCACATGTGTTTGTATATCCGGAGGCGGGATTGAGGGAGGAGATAGCTGTTGAGTGAACTAATAAAATGGTTTGAAAAGAGAAGGGAAACAAAGGCGTTAGCAACCATACAGCGACACCTAGCTTTGATAACAGGAATCATTGAGGATTTAGAAAAAGCAATAATAGCAGCAATAAAAAGCGAAGAGAAGGAAATGCGCATATGTATTGAAAGAGTGGCAAGCAGCGAAAGAGAAGCAGACGCATTGCGGAGAAAGGTTATGGACGAAGTTTCGAAAGGAGAACTTTCACCGGTGGACAGAGCAGACTTGATGGATCTTGTGAAGAGAGTAGATATGGTTGCGGATTGGAGCAGAGAATCTACACGTGTACTAGGAGCCATACCAATGGAACATGTGCCCAGCTCAATTAAAGATGAATTTGTAGAAATGGTTAAAAGCGTTAAAAAATGTGTAGCTTCGCTTCAAAAATGCGTGAATAAAATGATGACGAAACCTGAAGAAGCTCTCAAAGCTGCGGATGATGTGGAACGAGAAGAAGAAAAAGTTGACGATATACACGAAAAAGCCAGAACACTGATTGGAAAAGAAGACTTACCTAAAGCCGGGGTAGCAGTTTTAGTAAGCCAGCTCTTCGAAGCTATCGAAATGATTGCAGACGCATGCGAAGACACATGCGACCAAGTGAGAGTTATAATGATTCGAAAATAAGGTGAATATGTATGGCGGAAACAAGAATTAACATATCTGAACTGAAAAGTGAAGGAAGCGACTTAATCAAAGAGTTGGCTGGCTTCCTAAAAGAAAAAACGAAAGCGGAAGTTGAAACAACAACAGACATAATAACCGTAAAAGGTGAAGAGACGAATATTTCCAAAAAATATCTACGAGTGCTTCTAAGAAAGTTTCTACACAAAAAGGAACTAAAAGATTATTTTAGAGTAATAGGCGACGAAGAAAACACTTTGATGATTAAGGAGAAGAAAACTGCTGAAGAAGAATAGTTACTATTTCTTTTTGAGCATCAAACGTTTCTTTTTAGCAAGGTCTTCCTGAACCTTAAGTATACAATGTCTTGCAATGTAAGCACTCTTGTAGGCGTCTAGCAACCTTTCGTTCACAACAAACCTTTCAGCTTCGTTTAGCAAATTCCCCACATCCACTAACATTGAACCATTTTCACTTTTAAGTTCAGGGTTTGGCTTCCACCTCGATAGGTCGCTTTCGTTTGGAAATGTTATTGAAAATAGGAAGAGTATGTATTCCAGTTCTGCTGCAACATGCCAGAGGCTATCAGCAAACAAGTTTTCATCTTTTTTGTTTAACGCCAACATTGAATTTTCTAAGTGTGTTGTGGCAGATTTCAGAGCCTTAGATATTTTTTCATTAATCTTCATTGTCTCAACTCATTTTAGCACATTAATACCTATTTGTCCTTTTTTATTATTTCGTCAAACTTGAATGCCTTCAGCTTTTCTCTTTAACAATAAAAATGATTCCTAGCAAAATCAAAGCAGCGCCGAAAACGAATAGATATTGAGGTATTTCTTGGAATAGGACTATGCCTAAAAACGTTGCACCAACGGGTTCAAGCAAAGCCATTGTTGCGGTTTCGAAGGATTTCAGGTTTGATAAAGAAGAAAAATAAAGCGTATGGGCTATTGCCGTTGGCAGTATGCCTAAGCCCGCTAGTGGAAGAACAATTGCTATTTCAGTAGGCAACGTTAAAATTCTGTTCGTGGCCGGTATGCTTAACACTCCTACAATAACGGCTGTCAGCATATAAATCGGAAACATCGTGGAAAGTATAGTCATCTGATTCCTGATTCTCCTACCATAATTAAGATAAAAGGATTCAACCAAGGCAGCCAAAACAGCTTCCAAATCACCTTTCAAGTTTCCAGAAAAGATTTCTGATTGAGTGTTTGCATTTGCCGTTATGGTTTCAGTATAAGCAATAACGCATACACCTAAAAATGATATCATTAAGCCCAAAATTGCTAGGCGAGATGGTTTAAGCTTGAAGATGAAGCTTGAAATGAACATTGAGAAAATTGGGGTTGTGTTGACAAGGACTGTTGCGTTTAGGATTGTTGTATCCTTTACCGCAGATATAAAGAATATAAAATGCAAGCTGAGGAAAAAGCTGAGGATGAAAAGTTCCTTTAGATTTCTTCTAACAAGGTTAAGGTGGAACGATTTTCCAAGAACTATCAATATCATAGCCAAGGCTAAGAAAGCGATTACTAACCGCCAGAAAGCTATAGAGAATGCGTCCAAGTTTTGCAGAAACCTTATGAAAATGGCTGCTGTTCCAAAGAGAACACCAGCTGCTATGCCTTCTGTTAAAGCCAGTTTTCTTGTTCTCACACGCATCCTAGATGCGCCTTTTCACTTTTCAATTGACGTATTTACTATAAGTAAAGTTTTTAGCTCCACTTACTGGAGACATCTGTTGATATCTCTACTCTAACTATGGTATTTCAGTCTAAAAAACACTCAACATCCATATTTTAAATTCATAAAACATAATTGCTTTGACAAGTCTATTATCGAGAACATATGTCAAAGAGTATTCTGCAAAAACAGAACTCAAGTGAACGCTTTACATGCATTAAATGTAGGAAAAGGGACGCCACAGAAGAAGACCAAATGTGCGATAACTGTCGCTTGATGGTCACTCTCGAAAATATCATTAAGAGTAGAAAGTCGACCGACGACCAGCACCATTGAAATACGTCGATTCTCAAAGCTGCTTACTTAAATGATACTTAAGCGGCACCATATCTTCTTCTAAGAACATTCCGTATTTCTTCAACTTTTGCTTCCTTTTCTAGCATTTGCCTCTTCACTTGTTCGTCCATTTGAGCGTCACGAGCCTCTGTTTCTCGATTATACTCTTCGATGCCTTTGTTGGCTTGCTCCAAGACTTGCTTGACCCAATCAAGTTTTTCTTCAATTCCATTTGCTGTGGTTACAAGCCTAAGTTTATCACTCACTACGAAGAGTTTTCTATCCCATAAATGTCTGCTTGACTTCCATTCTCGTTCAAAAATGTCCTGCCAAACATGATCCGGCGTCGAATCTAGGGGAAGATCAATCATGTAAGCATTAGAAAAATAGTCATCTCTCATTATGTTAATCTTATCAACATCGACATGTTCAAA
>Ga0209725_1000401_pt1 | contig 26834 bp, 24 predicted proteins | sample I18A1metaG_FD_184145 | JGI IMG/M metagenome (GOLD analysis project Ga0209725, IMG submission 184145) | Lake sediment bacterial and archeal communities from Gulf of Boni, Indonesia to study Microbial Dark Matter (Phase II) - ​I18A1 metaG... | ecosystem: Environmental > Aquatic > Freshwater > Lake...
CGGGACTTCTAGGAAGAGTCTCCAGAGCTCATCGATGAACTTGGGGCCCAGTCTATCAGGAAAGAAAAGTACACCCCTTCTGCTCACTTTTATCCATCCTCTCTTGATTAGAGGCAAGAGTGTTGCGATCTTTGCCGTACGAGATTCCGTATCTTCTTTCTGCTGGCCATTACTGGAAGACGAAAATGTTCAAGCTAACTCAGAAGATTGATTTCGCATCGGAGATTTTTGTAGACTCAGGGGCGCAGCAATTTTTCAGGAAATTTAAAGGCTTCCTCTATCCCTACACCACGATTGAGTACGTTGCTTTTGCAAACAGTATCGAAGCCAATCTAATAGCCACGTTAGATCTGCCATTGGATATACTGACTCCCAGAGGGTTAAGCGTGCATAAGGGTATTGAAAGGACGGTAGATTATGGCGTAGAGATGATTGAATCCGTCGGAAAAGAAAATAGAAACAAAGTAGTCCCTGTTCTCCAAGGGTTTGACGATGCAACTCAGTGGTTGGAGTGTCTCGATCTATACAGGAGCCAAGGAATCAAATCTGAGAATTGGGGGATTGGATCGTTGTGCATGGCTAGAAGCAGTCGTCTTGTTCGCAATGTTGTAACGGAGATCAGACGCGAGCTTGCTGATGCACATATACATATCTTTGGATTATCGCTGGATTCTTTGAGGGAAGTTCATGAAGACGTGGACAGTTTTGACACCTCTGTGTGGGTATATTGGGCTAAGATGGATGGCGCAGTTTTGGTTTGGGATTCGTTGGAACAGCGTTTTGTTCACTTGCAAGCCAGAGATGGAAAACGCTATGACACACTATCTTTGATGAGAATGAATATCAAGTCAATCGAAGACATGGTTGATGATCTTAATTCACAGATTTGGAAGAGAAAAATCAACAGCGAGAAGAAGGAACTAGAAAAACCGCCAACTCAGGGGTCAAAGTCCTAAAGTCTTTCGTGAATTTGCCTCTTAGGAAACGGAAGACTGATTCGAGAACCTAGGATGACCGCCCTTATGCAGAATTTCTACATGCTTAGAAGAAGGCTTCGGTTTCCCTTGCTTGTTGTACTGGAGATTGATTCATAAAGTGGAAAATGGAAACCTCAATGCTACGGAGAGGTCAGATTCGCATGGTAACAAAAGAACAGGGCAAACGGATGATCGAGGAAATCGTAGGCCGTTATAGGCTTGTTGAAGACAATTGGGATCTTGTCAAGAAGCGAGTTCTATCTGAACAAGACATCTCAACTAAATTCGTTCTGCCTATGCTTTGCGCTTTGAACTGGGATCCATTGAAGATAATGCCTGAAGGACCAGAGGACCAGAAAGGACCAGAAATTCATGAAAAAGGTTTCAGAGAAAGAGGTGTTGAAGGAGGACTCCCTGACTTCAGTCTCAGGAGTCCTAGTTCAAAAACACCATTTTTCGTTGAAGTCAAGCATCCAAGTTTGCATTTGAATCTTGAAAGAGCTCTGAAGAAGTATAAAGATGGTCATGTCGTATTCCTGCCCTCTTTCAGAGAATCAATGCTTGTCAGGATTGGGAAAAACAAAAAGAAAGAAATTTGCAAGAAATTTGTAGCATGCTCCCCCGAGCTCTACGTGAAAAGATTTGACAATCTCTGGAATTACATCTCCAACAGCTATGACGCCGAAGATGCCAGAAGGGCATTGAAAGCCTGGAGACATGGTCAACGATGAATGTCTTTGCATTTATTGTATCATAAAGTCCTTGGGCAGATATTGAGCTAGCTTTTTTGGCAATATGTCATCTAATCGTTCGATGTCCTTGTCTTTTAGACTAACAAGCTTGAGGTGATACCTTTGATACAAGTAGATTTTCTTTTCTTTGCGTTTCTCATAGTCTTCAACCCCTTCTAGCCCCCAGTATTCTATATAGCATTGGGCGGCAAGCACATAGAAATCACACATTACGTCTTCTGGTACCGGGACCTTTCTTTCATATGCATGAACGAGATTGTGATGGTAGAGCCAATTGTCGATTAATACTTCGCTTTTGCTCTTCACAAAATGGCCGTCGTCTGTTTTGAATCGTGGTTCCTCTAGGGGTGCTCTGAGACCTGGCCTTACCGTGAAGAACGTGATCTGTTCTGGGCGCTCAAAAGCCTTTGCTACGGCTTCCAGTTCTTCCAAGATCAATACATATTTTGGATAATGGATTCCTAGCTCTTCTAGCAACTGTCGTGCATTTGGCAAGGGGTCGAACTGCTTTTCCCAAGACACGCGGATCTGCGCGGGGAATCTTCCTCCCCATGCTTCTGGAACTATGTCAAGCATTCCACTAGTTTCAGCCCTAAAGATACCGTGTAGAGTATCCTTGTCGAGATTCAAAAGAAAGCCGATATCGCCTTTCCTAACTAGGCTAACCTTATCAAACCAGCTTTTCAGTGAGCCAAAGAGCATATACTTGAAGCATTCTCGCTCAGTTTCATTCGTGCAGACAGCAATAAACCCTTTCATTTCTTGAGCAGCTGGTTCGGTTCTCAGCTTCTGAATCTGTTGGTAGATCAGGTCGAAGTCGTTCTTTGTCAGCGGCCTGCATGTGTGCCCCCATATTTGGTATCGCCATCTCTCCTTGTCAGGAAACAAATCGAACTTCAACGATCGGTCCTTTATTAGCGCCTTAAAGTCCAAGTACTCTCCTCTGGGAAGTAGGATGTCGGGCTTTATCCTGTAGACAAGTTCTTCTCCCCACTGAGGGTCGCTTTTCAGATACTCCATGTCAGATACAACGTCAAAGATGCCGACTATCACCTTGTCTCCAGTAGCATAGTAAACGACTTTGTCGCCCTTTCTAATGTCATCGAAACGCCCGTAAACTGGTTGCCTGCCCCCATGCTCCTTGGGCTTGCATCCTATCATGTCTGGATGCTGTGTATAAGACTCTAGACTATGAATAACTAACCAGTACTTCAAGAGACATCACTATTAATCATTGCAGTGTTTGATTACAGTCTTTCGGATCGGCGTAGTTAGTTGTGGGCTGACGATTTCTAGGATTCTTCACTAATACAGGCAAAGGGAATTTCTAAATCTTCCATCTTTCCATGGCGAATTTTGCAATCTGCTCTTCTCGCTTTTCTATTTGTTCCTTGCCCCATTGTTTAAGATTGGAAAGTTCCTTTTGAACTCTCAAAACCGAGTCCTGATATTTTTCTCTCTTTATCTCAAAGCGACAATTGCCCCACTTGACATTCCAAGATTTTGAAGCTAAGGTGAGGTTGCCGAGTCTGTCCCTACAATGCTCATGTATTTCCTTTAGATTGTCAGGAAGCTGTTCAGGGTTCTGAGGCCATATATGTTCGATTTGGAACTCTTCCGAGAGAATGCTGTCCAAATCTATTTCCAACGGTTCCCTAGCTTGTTCTCTCAAGTATTTCTCATATTCAAAAAGGATATACTTGATGTCTCTATTCCCAATCTTAGAGTAAAAGTTCTCGACTTTTATGTCGCGTTGAAAGTCTTCGTTGTTCTCATACTCGTTTGCAAAGTATTTCAGGTCTTGCGTTATCTCGTCAAACTCCAAACTATGCCTATGAACTTTATACGCCAACCTGTATGCGCGACTTTCCCCGGTATCCGCTCTTCTCCTACCCACAACATAAACTCTAAGCGTGAAAATTTCAAGCAACCTCAGAATTTCCGTCATTTTTTCTTTTTCATTCTTGAACTTAATCCATGTTTCCATCAGCAAGGGGAAAAAGCCAGCGACTCTCTCAAGCGTGAACGATTTTTTCAGCCAAGTGCCTACTTCGTCATTCAAATCATAAGTTACGATTTCCTTTAGTGCAAAGAACGCTTTCTCCAAACTCTTTGTGTATTCCAGGACGTATTCCAAGCACTTCTGTTGTTCTCCACTTCTATAGATGTCTCTGATTTTTCCTTTTAAGAAGTCTAAGTAGGTATAAGAGGTATCTCTATCCCCTTCCGCCTCGCAGGTGACGAAATGATATCGTTGAATATCTTCTTCATGCAAGTTTCTTCCTCGCTCATTAGTTTGTATTCCTTCGAGATACCTGAATATTCTCGAAAAACTCTCGTTTACTTGCCTTAGGGAGTCTGCCGGGTCAGTCGGTTCAGACAAATATACCAAGTGCATGAGAAAGCTTTTCGTTTTTTCCAATCTGCTTAAAAGCTTTCCTCTGTCATTGACAGTTTCAAAGATGAGCACAGCGTCTGAATCATTTCCAACGATGTATCTTATTATTTCAAGATTGTCTATCTTTTCTTTAAGCTGAATGAGAAAATCCCTAAAATGATTCGGATCAGCCTTCTTAATTTCCTCCAACTTTGTTCTGAAGAATATTTTAGCCTCCTTCAATCTTCTCTGAGAAGGCGTCAGTACCTCATCAGGATATTCCATGTCATCTATGACATATCTGCGGAAAAATTCGCTGTCATCGCCCAATAGTTCTAGTTTGTAGACTTCTCTGTATTTCAGATAATTCTTTTCGAGGTCGATCAACTCTGCTCTGACATTTTCATCATCTATCTTCCCCAACTGCGCCATAATTTCTTTAACAAGTATTAATGTGGTGCTCAGTCTCTGCTGCCCGTCGATGAGCTCATATACTCCAAAACTCTTTAACCCTGATCGCTTAAGCCTACCAGTTTCTTTCATTAGAAGGGTTCCAAAATAGTGTCTCTTACCGACGTCCAGATATAGCAGGTCATTCCACAAATCTTCCCATTGGTTCTTCTCCCAGGAATAATTGCGCTGATATATGGGTATTTCAAATGTTCTGTCTCCAATAACTAGGTCTTTCAGGGGCACTAGTCCTTTTTCCATCCCTTTTCCCAAACAATATTTCGTTGTGAGCGATATTTTTGTCTTGCACTATCGAATAAGTAGGACAACCTGCTCAGTGAAAAGGGCGAGTACCGAACAACGAACCAAGGCCCCTACATAATCGAGGAAATTTGAAGGTATTGCGAGGCCGGTCTTACGGTCACTTCAGTTCATACGTCTTTCCATACTCGATCATCTGAACTTTTTTAGAGAATTTTTTGAACAGAAGTTGATTTTCAGTATGTATTGGAAAAACTCTCTTCGGGTTCATGTCATTGATAACAGATGAAATTTCTTGTCTGTTGAGATGACCCGATGAGTGTAGTTGGTGAAACATTATTTTGAAGTGGTTGAGCCAGTTATGCATCACCTCATATTCTAGGTCTTCCTCACTGAATGGTTCGCTCATGCTATAGACAAAGTGACTACTGGGTGATGGCCTTATATCCACGAGCTCTGCTAGATTCTGGAAATCCAGACTCATAATTAGCCTTCTCTGGTTCTTGGCCACAAACTCGTAGTTTACCATCTTGTCCATGAACTCTCTTTCCCAAGCGTAATAATCTGTTTCGTCAAATGTTCCTGATCGTTTCTTCCGATAGTAGACTAGAATATCCTCGTCTTTGATCGGATCAGGAAGATTCAGACGTTCGTCACTGAGCAATCCGTGGAGCAGATGAGCTGTCTTTGGCGAGATTACAAGTCTCCTGCCACTCTTCTTAGCAACCTGATAAAAGGTTCTCAATCGATCCATATCGCGACTGTACTGTGTTACGAAGACGATTCTGTTTGTTTTAGAAACCAAATCATAAGCGTGTTTCTTCACTTCTTCTTCTGAATAGTTCATTCTTCTATCGTTCTCAACCACCCTCGTCCCTTCTGAGATCAATGCGATCGGCCCGGAATCGGATGCTTTCTTCACGAAGTCCTCTGTCATGTCATTTCTGGGGCCATGCCGCCGCAGGTCTCCAGTATACACTACGGCGCCTTTCGATGTATGGATAATAAAGCCATAGGCCGCAGGAATCGAATGGTCGACATGAATTGGTTCAACCATCACGCTACCTACTTTTATCTTGGCTCCAGTTCGAAACGTTCGGTATCGGTGATTCCCGTAATCACAATAGGCGCTTGTTCTCTCCATAGCTTCCAAAAAGAGCTTGGTGCCTATCCCAAGATATACGGAGATCTTTGGGTCCAAGAACTGAATGTGATCCACATGATCAAAGTGGGCGTGAGATAAGAACACAGCATCAATTCTAGGACTAGTGTAAGGAACGCCTGTGAATGATAGCTGTTCCCTAGCGTACAGTCCTCTTATCCTTGGTAGCAGACCAAATTCAAAATAGTCCCGTAGGCCGCTTATCGGTCTAGGTTGAAGCCATCCCGCAAAGTAATCTACGCCAAAACTGAAAGTCTGCCCAAAATCAAAAAAGACGCGAGTTCCCTTATCCTCAAGAAGAATCTTATTGCCGCCGATTTCATTTACTCCACCATAAAATGTTAGCTTTACCACATCATTCACGCTTGTTGCCAACATTCAGGCAACTTTCAAGTTAATCAATTGCTGTCTCTTTAAACCTACCTCAATTATTAGAGTCACGACAAGCTGAGAAGGGTATTCTCTAGACATCTTTTAGTGAAAGTGTTAAACTAGCGGCATGAGAAAAGATAACTAAGGGTATGGATGATGAAAATCAAGCTACTGCTGTATGATCTGTGGCCAACAATAGCAAATCTTGCTCGGCAATCCAAGCACAAACATGTCGCTGTCGCCTATTTGGGGAAAGGAGCAACGGAACTTCTACCGCTAGGTAAAGGCGACAGCCTTGTTGTTGATATGAGCGAGGCCAAAGTGAAAGCTGGCGACACAAATCCATGGGAGGTCGAAAAATATCTAAAGGGAGGCGTCGAAGTCTACACATGCTCAGACTTGCATGCCAAAGTATATGTTCTTGGCAAAACACTCATAGTTGCTTCGGCAAATGTTTCCCAACATTCGAAAAGTAGCCTGATAGAAGCAGCTTTGCTTTGCCAAGACCGAGAAATGCTAAATCAGGCTCGGGGCTGGCTAAGAGATCATCAGTTTAAGACTGTTAATCAAGACTACGTCGAATTTTGCAAGAGGATCTACAGACCGCCTCCATATGGTGGTATAAAGAGAAGACGAAGAGAAACCGAAACTCCCATGCATTCGCGTCTGTGGATCATAGGTGTAACAGAGGAATATTTCTCCGAGCGAGAAATGAGGCTCTGTAGCATTGGAAAAAAGAAGGCCGAAAAGGAACTTAAAGACCGAAGAGCATTTAGGGTGGACTCAATCAGCGTTAGCAAGTCAGAGCTGACCGAATCGGCAGCCAAAGGACATTGGGTCGTTCAAATATTGGGCGATGAAAGCCCCAGAGAGGTTTGTCCTCCGTCGCGTATTATAGGATTCAAAAGGTACAGAAATGACCGCAAACGACCAAGAGTGTTTATCTACTTGGAAGCACCAAAACGTCAAAAACGTTTGCCTTGGCTTGATTTTAGGAAGGCTGTTGCTAAGGTAGGACTGCGTCACATAGGTCTAGGATCTCAGCGGGAGATTAGGCGTTCAGAACAACGACGGAAGATTCTAGGATTGTGGAATTGACACTCACAACAACAGAGGTTAATACCCCTACTACAGAAATCACAGAGAACAGCTAGACTACTTTTATCCTTACTCCTAAGCGTTCTCTAAGATCTTCGAAAACACTTTCAATTCTACCGAACTTTGCCTTGTCTCTTGGCGAAACAACCAGGTAATAGCGCATCTTTCTACGATCTACCCTCTTTAGGCGCTTTGCATATTCCCTTATCTTTTTCACCTTTCTCAAGCGACGTAAGAAGTGTTTGGTGTCCCGCTCTATTAGGGCTTTGTAGAAGAGCAGCTGTCCTATCTTGCCTTTTTTGGTTACCCCAATCAAATTCACTTTGCGTTTTTGCCTAGGAAGGAAAACGTCCTCACCACCAATTGGAATCTCTCTTGCGATAAGACATCGTTTCTCTTCTTTGAGGAAAGTCTGTGCCCTTTTCCTAACCTGACTTTCTTTCACCATTTTGAAAACACCAAGCGTCAAAACATTTCTATTGAACGGAAGACCGATATAAAATCAAATCTCTGAAAATATAGGACCATTTTCTGATAGAGCATACGTTTAACTGATCCAGGATAACTAGAAAAATCGCCAACTCAGGAGTCAAAGTCCTCAAGTCTTCGTGAAAATTCCCTAAGTGAGCAGTAGAAAACAGTAAGCTTGCGAAAGGAGACAAGATGTGTCAACATGGAGATACACCGACTTTCATATTTTGAAAACTCTCAAGTGTCAAAATATTTCTGAAAGAAGTTCAAGGCCTCTTAATTCAGTCTTTTGCTAACGGCTTTACTGGCTTTCCTCATTGTTACGGTAAATACAACCAAGTGTCTACCAAGACTTCGGTCTGCCTTCGATTAAAAACGTCGAGATACTGGCTTACTTCCGAATCTCATCATTTTCCCGCTTGTTTAGGCGATGATGAGTGGGCTTCGGTTCGAGTCCTTTCGTTGAATTTCTTGGTGAGAGTCACATTCAACGGCTTGCCTTTCAGTTCAGGCGAAATCACTCCTGATTCTGAAACTGCTTCAGAAACTTCTTTGCTGATGTTAAGTCTAGCTTCATATACAGGAAATGCGTCGATTGTGATTATGTCAGGAGCGTTGCGAATTTCGATTACCCTGGGAATCTTGAAACCTTGTTTTACTGCCTCAAACTCACGTTTGTGGTGCGGTCGAACTCTGGAGAGCGCATCACTTGCCAAAAGATACGCCGCTGTCCCTGCAATTTCAGCGATCTGTCGAACTTTCTTGGCGCTAGTCGTCCCCACTAACCTTGCAAGCTTGCGGTCGGAGATAGCCCCCTCAGCAATCAGAGTCTTTACCACCTTTTGAGTTAATGCAAGATGGTCTACTTTCCTCGGCAACGTATATCCATCCCGCGAGCTTATGTTCCTGTCAAGCACATATAGTCACAATCTGACTAAATAAACGTTTCGGTAGTAAACATCCCTACATTGAGATTCGGCCTTACGTCGTAATTTCAACCGCACACAGTCCTGCTGTCTTAAAGTGGGTGTTTGATGAGGTGACTCAACTAAAGGATTAGGATTGGTTCAGCGTCTCTTCACGCTTGAAGAGTTGAAGTGCGGCATACAGTAGCTGAGCTAACATATCCTCAAGACATGCCAACACAGACGCAAAACTCAAACATGAGAACATAGATATAGAGCGTGAAGGATCCAGAGGAGCTTCACGGTCAATTGGACGAAACACACATACAAAAGAACGTGAGTGAACTCCTCCTTAAAGAAACGGAACCACCCGGCGCAAGAAAGGAATGGACAGCATGCAACTACATGATTGCAGTCGGAGCTTTCATATTGATTAGTGGAGTACTTTTCAATCTAGCCGACATCTACTTCGAGCTGAAGGATCCACTTATCTTGCATTTGATAGTTGGCCTGATTATCTTGGGTCTGATCGCCGTCGGTGCTGGGACTATTTGCAAACTTTTGTGGCGACGAAGATACGTAGGTAGGTAGATATTAGATTGCGTCGAAGATGGATTCCTGAACTCAAAGACGGGACGCTTGCTCTTGCAAAATCTGCTTTCGAAGAACTATCGAGCAATGAAGACTTTCAAACTGCGGTATGTGACATATACCTTGAAAAAGGTCAACCACCGGGATGGATTGATGTCGATCTTTTCATCAAGATACTTGTTCAGGAGCTCCTCACACTATTTGACTCTCTCGATAACATAGAAGCGTCACACGAGCTCAAGGAAGCTTTGAAGCAAGCGAAGGAATTGGTGGAGTCAAAGGCGAAGGAATGGCGTAAGACGAGGCCTTACGCCTGCACGCTACTTCTGAGTCTGACATTGCGGAAACTTGTACAAAAGACTTGGCTTAGACTAGAGATTGAAGATAGATTTCCATACATTTGCTAACAGTTTTCGTGTGTCTTGCGGTACGGAACTAGAGTTCATGCTTCCCTTGTCTCAAGCCCTGACGTCACATTGTGATTAACCTATCTTCCTAGAATGTCAGCCAACACTTGGCGAACAATCTCATCTTTGTAGAATAACGGTTCTTCTTTAACATCCATATTCAAGTTTCTTGTACCTCTTTATGACATCCATTCCCAACAGACTAAGCGGTGGTCTAGGGACCTCATCAATTTCTAGGCTTCGACGCCTGCCTTAGGTGCTAAAGCAATAAGGGTTTAGAACCTAAAGACTCAAGCTCTGGTGTGTTAGTCGACCAATTTTCCGACAGCCTAGTAGTAGAATAATTCAACTATTTGCGTTGGATATGGCAACATCCAAATTTAAAGAACGAAAAAATTCAATTTTACAAAAGATGTTATGTTACCATATCATTAAACATCATTTAATATCTGGGACACAGAAGAGTAAATGATCTAAAAGGGTGGCAAAATGAGCTCTGAGAAACCCGAACTAGATTTTGTGGATAAATTGTGGGAAGCCGCAAATAGGCTTAGAGGTAAGATGGAGGCATCTCAATACAAGCATATAGTTCTGCCATTGATTTTTCTGAAGTACATTTCAGATATGTTTGAATCCAGAAGGAGATGGCTGGAGAATGCTATTAAAGACCCAAAAAATGAGGATTACTATCTTCCTAGCGCTACAGAAGAGGATTTAAGAAGCATTCTGGAAGATCGCGACGAGTATTTGTCTGTTGGAGTTTTCTATGTACCGCTAGAAGCAAGATGGAGTTTCTTAATGCAAAATGCCATGCAACCGCACGTAGGAAAATTGATAGATGAAGCTATGGATGCTATCGAAAAAGAAAATCCAAAACAGCTGAGAGGTGTTCTTCCGAAAATTTATACACAGTCTCTTGTGCCTCCTCATGTGCTTGGTGAATTGATAAATAGTTTTTCTAAAGTAGGATTTGAGCTCAATGAGGATAAAGCAAAAGATCCTCTGGGGAGAGTTTACGAGTATTTTATAGGACAGTTCGCAGCGGTTGAGGGAAAGAAAGGTGGAGAATTCTATACCCCAAGTTGCGCAGTGAGATTATTAGTTGAAATTTTGGAACCCTTCAGCAGAAGAGTATACGACCCGGCATGCGGTAGCGGTGGAATGTTCGTCCAAAGTTGGAAGTTTTTGGAGTCACATCAAAAAGATCCTCATGCTTTATCGGTTTATGGTCAAGAACTCACCGAGACCACTTGGCGCATATGCAAAATGAATTTGGCAATTAGAAGGATCCCCAGTGAAAACATAGCCCGAGAAGATACGCTGCTTAATGATCAATTCCCAGACCTTAAGGCAGATTTCATAATAACTAATCCTCCATTTAACATGACCAGATGGGGTGCTGATAGAGTAAAAAACGATGTTAGATGGAAATATGGAATTCCAGATGATACGGCAAAGAATGGTGGAAACTACGCGTGGATACAGCATTACATTCACCACTTAGCCCCTAACGGAAGAGCAGGCTTTGTCATGGCGAACGGCTCTTTATCATGCGGTGGAAAATATGGGGAAATAAGAAAGAGAATTGTTGAAGATGATTTAGTGGATTGTATAGTTGCTTTACCTCCGAAACTGTTTCTTACTACTACTATTCCAGCTTGTTTATGGTTCTTGGCCAGAAACAAAGATGAAAGTGGCAAAGGACTTAGAGATAGAAGGAAGGAAATCCTGTTCATAGATGCAAGAACTTGCTTCGAAATTGTTTCTAAGAGATTGAGCATACTGACTGATGACCACATACAACAGATTGCAGATACTTATAGAGCTTGGAGAAAAGGCGAAGGATACAAGGATGTTCAAGGCTTCTGTAAGTCTGTTACCATTAAAGAAGTAAGTACACACAATTACGTTTTGACACCTGGTCTATATGTTGGAGTTATAGAAGAAAAAGAAGATGATGAACCATTTGATGAGAAGATGAAGCGACTGGCATCGAATCTTGCAGAGCAATTTAGGGAATCAAAAGAGTTGGAAGAAGAAATCAAGAAAGAATTAGGTAGACTTGGATATGCAATCTAACTGGAGAAAAGCTAAACTCGGTGACTACGTAGACATACTTACAGGTTTTCCTTTCCAAAGCAAATATTTCTCAGGCTCTAAAGGAATACGTCTGGTGAGAGGAGACAACATATCTTCAGGTTTTCTAGACTGGAGTAAAACGAAATACTGGCCTAATTATGAAGATAGTCTAAAGAAATTTCTACTCAAAGAAAGTGACGTGCTCATTGGGATGGATGGATCAAAAGTAGGTCAAAATAAAGCAGTTGTAAGAAAAGAGGATCTACCTTTGTTACTAGTACAGCGAGTTGCATCTCTTAGAGCTAAAGAAGGCTTGTTACAAGACTATCTTTATTTTGTTATCTTCTCTAAGCAATTCACAAGATACGTAGATTCGATTAAAACAGGAAGCGCCGTCCCACATATAAGTGCAGAACAGATTGCAGATTATGAATTCTACTTACCGCCTATAGAAGAACAAGAAAGAATATCACGAATACTTGCAAAATTGACTGAAAAAATTCAACTAATTAGTAATATCAACAAAACTCTGGAGGCTATAGCTCAAGCGATTTTCAAGAACTGGTTTGTTGATTTTGAGCCGTTTAAAGACGGAGATTTTGAGTATAATGAGACGTTAAATAAGGAAATACCAAAGGACTGGAAAGTTGGAACGGTTGCCGACTTGTGTAAGAGAATAACTAATGGCGGAACACCTCGAAGAATGGAACCTCGGTTTTGGAAGAATGGGAATATTCCTTGGTTTAAAACAGGGGAGCTTATGAATAGTGTTCTAATGGATTCGGAGGAAAAAATCACTCAGCAAGGACTAGAAAACTCTTCATGCCATTTATTACCAATTAATACTGTTGCCGTGGCACTTTACGCTTCCCCCACTGTAGGGCGATTAGGACTATTGAAGGTTCCAGCGACCACGAATCAAGCTTGCACTGCGTTAGAAGCTAAAGACGAAATCGGTTACGGGTACGTCTTTCATGTATTATTATCTAACCAACAATATTTGAACATCATTGCTGTAGGTTCGGTACAACAAAATATAAGTCGGGAAATTGTCAAGAATTTAACGACACCTATTCCACCAATGGCTATCGCCAAGAAATTCCAGCAATTGGTTGAACCATTATACGATCAAATGACAAACAATGAAGTTGAAAAACATATTCTTGTTGCAATTCGTGATTCTCTTATTCCAAGACTTCTTTCAGGCGAAATAAGAGGAAAAGTCGATGTTGAAAAAGAATTTCCAGAAGAAACCAAAAAGCTTGAAGAAATAAAGGATGAAAAGAGCAAGATTCAAAAATCTATTTCTGAGTGGGTTAAACATGCTTAGCGAGAAAGAATTAGAAGAAGCGGCTTTGGAATGGTTTAGAGAACTAGGCTATGAAGTAGCGTACGGTTCAGATATCAGTCCTGGTGGCAATAAGCCTGAAAGAGAATCTTATTCTCAAGTCATCTTGCTTAGAAGACTTAAAAATACATTAATCAGAATAAATCCCAAACTTCCAGAAAGAGCAATAGATGAGGCTATACATAGAATTCTTTCTATAACGTCACCTAACCTAGAAGAGGCAAACAGGAACTTTCACCTGATGGTGAGAAGAGAAGGTATAGGAATAGAAATAAGAAAAGAAAATGGAGAAGTCGTCGGAGAAATTGTAAAGTTATTCGATTTTCAAGATTTGGGCAATAATGATTGGTTGGTTGTTAACCAATTCACGGTTGTTGAGGGAGAGTATAAGAGAACACCAGACATTGCAATTTTTGTAAATGGAATACCAATCGGAATAATTGAGCTAAAAGACCCAGCGGATATAAGAGCAACTCTAATGAAGGCATACAACAAAATCCAAAACTACAAGGATACAATTCCATCTTTCTTCTACTACAATGAAATACTCGTTATCTCAGATGGTAACGAGGCAAAATGTGGTACGATAACAAGCCCTTGGGAAAGGTTCTCTCCTTGGAGAACTATACACGGAAAGAAACCTTCAGAACATATGATGCCACTTGAAGTGGCGATAAAGGGTGTATTTGATAAGAATGTTCTGCTTGAGCTTGTAAGGGATTTTTTATCGTTTGAATTTGACGGTTCAAAATGGGTCAAGAAATTTGCAATGTATCAACAGTATGATTCCATAAAGAGAGCGGTCGAAGAGACCATTAAAGCTGTCAAGTCAAAAGATAAAAGAATAGGTGTTGTTTGGCACGCTCAAGGCGCTGGTAAATCTTTAACGATGGTTTTCTATGTTTCTAAAATTTTGAGAATCCCAGAGCTTAACAATCCAACAGTACTGGTTTTAACTGATAGAAATGACTTGGACACTCAAATACATGAAAACTTTGAAGCTGCCAGAGATTTAGTTCCGTATCCCAAGCAAGCAGAAAATGTGGCGAACCTAAAAGAACTATTGAAAACTCCGGCTGGCGGAATAATATTTTCAACGGTTCAAAAGTTTGAACCCGAAGAAGGCAAATTTCCTACTCTGTCGACAAGAGAAAATATAATAGTTATAGCAGACGAAGCCCACCGTTCTCATTACAATTTTGTTAAGGGATACGCCAGGTATATAAGAGAAGGATTACCTAACGCGGCATTTATAGGATTCACAGCAACTCCAATCGAGCTCGGCGATAGATCAACAATACAGGTATTCGGAGAATATGTCCATGTGTATGATCTGGCAAGAGCTCAGAAGGATAATGCTGTAGTGCCCATCATCTACGAGAATGCATACATAAGGCTGGGTCTTGAAAGCCATGCAAAGGAGTTTTTGGATGAGAAATTTGAGGAGATAACAGAGAGAGAGGAAGTTGACGCAAAAGAAAAGCTGAAGGAAGAATGGTCAAAACTAGAAAAAATTGTTGGTTCACAAAGAGTATTGAAAAAGGTTGCAAAAGACATAGTTGACCATTTTGAAAAGAGATCTCAAGCCATAGAAGGTAAAGCTCTAGTCGCATGCATGAGCAGAAGAATATGCGTGGAACTTTATAAACACTTGACTGAATTAAGACCTGAATGGCCTGATGATGACGACAGAAAAGGCGCCACAAAAGTTATAATGACTGGTTCTACGGATGATCCACCAGAGTTTCAACCACACATAAGAACCAAAACCAAGATGGAAGAGATAAAGAAAAGATTTGTCAACCCTAACGATCCACTTAAGATAGTGATTGTAAGGGATATGTGGTTAACTGGTTTCGACAACCCTTGTCTTCACACCATGTACGTTTTCAAACCAATGAAAGGGCATACGCTCATTCAGGCAATCGCCAGAGTTAACAGGGTTTACAAAGACAAACCATCGGGTTTGGTCGTAGACTACGTAGGAATAGGCGAAGCCTTGAAAATAGCTGTGGCCCAGTACACGATAAGAGGACAAATAGAAGGTTCAATAGTTCCTACTGAACAAGAAGTGCAAACGCAACTATTACCTCTCTTGGAAGAAAAGTATGAAAGAGTAAGGTCATTCTTAAAAGACATTGATTATTCAAATTGGATTAGTCTAACACCATCTGAACGGACTCACTTGTCGCAAGAGGCACTCAATGAAATTGTAAGAGATGATGAAACGAAGAGAGAATTTCTGAAGGCTGTAGCAGAACTGAATAAAACATTTGTCTTGCTCGTGCCACGCCTAGAGGCGTTGAAAATAAATGATGATCTAGCATTTTTCCAAATGATAAGAGATAGGATTGTCAAAACATCGCCAGATTATGTTATACCAGCTCCACGAGTCGAAACTGCACTCAAACATTTAGTCTCAAAAGCAGTAGTTGTGGAAGATATAGTTGATTTACTATCGAAAAAGGGTGAGCATCCAGAAATCTCAATTCTGAGCGAGGAGTTTTTGAAAGAAGTTGGAGAAATGGAATTTCCAAATCTCAAAGTAGAAATATTGAGAAAGTTGTTGAATGATGAAATAAAAATTAGGTTGAGAAGAAATATTATCCGTTACAAATCGTTCAGAGAGAAACTGGAAAAAACAATTCAAGCATACCATAGTAGGGCTATAGAGTCTGCCAGAGTGATTGAAGAACTCATTAAAATCGCCGGTGAGCTAAAAGAGTCGTTAAAAGCTGGCGAGGAACTGGGACTATCCGAAGAAGAATTAGCTTTCTATGATGCACTATCGCACGGAAAAGAATTCATAATGTCTGATGAAGAACTCAAGAAACTAGTTAGAGAGCTTGCCAATTCTATAAAGAGGAATTTATCAATAGACTGGGTTGAGCATGAAAACGTAAAGTCAAAAGTGAGGGTAACTGTGAAAAGAGTTCTAAGGACACATGGATTTTCGCCTGTAAAATATCCATCCGCGGTGGACCTGATAATGAAACAAGCACAAGTTCTTTACAAGGATTGGCCAGCTCTAACATTCGAGCCTATGATGGGAAATTACGTGTTCAGTAACATGAGTTCACTTTAAGCCATCCTGGTCATTTTTGTGCCTAGCGGTCGCCTGTCCTCAATTTGACCCAATTCTCAAAAAGTCTAATGGATTTTTCGGGTAAATCTGTTCTGACAATTACTGGGATCTTTAATCGATGCCACAATAGGGTTCTGTTGAATCTTAGTTTGTTGTTTTCGGTGTGTAGCATTTGGTGTGGCGCTAACCTATGATACGGGGCATAAATGCCAATGAACAGTAGATGCGAATTTATGGTTTGCCGGTTGGTTGTTGACTAGTCAATCCTTTTGCGGGTGTACTCTGGCTTTGTGGTCAAAAACTTGATATAGCTCAAAAATTTGATATAACTCCCAATACCATCACTAAAACAGGGGATTTCGACATTTGAGAACGCAGAGGGAGATTCGATTCACTCTTATTGACAAGTTCTTACTTCAGGATACTAAAGTTGAAATAAAAAGCACCCCACGATCTGAAACAAGAATGAAGCTATATGAAGTTTATGAAGCTAGGAAGACCTCTGAGATAGTGGAAGAATGGATGAAACTCGGCAAGAAAAAGAGCGCGTCAGAGTCGCCTAAATGCTGAAGTCTTCACGGAATAATGTATCTAATGAAGTGCTTATTAGTAGCCTTAAGGACATAGCTTGCTAACCAATATCTCATCATTTGCCACGTTTCTGGATCCTCACTATAGGGTACAACTTTCAGTCCAAGCTTCTTAGCAAGATCGTAACCAATCACTAAGCTATGAGATGGCAGATCATACACGAGTTTCCGAGCAAGCTTCTTGGCGTTTTTATAACCACTCTTCTTTAGGATTTCTTCGACGTACTTGCAACCTGTGCTCTGCTCTCCTGCAATTTCTTCCATTACTACTCCATTTAACTTGTCTGCAAGGGCTTTATAGGGATAGGGTGTGCTCTCAACTGCCTTGTCTTTAAAATAATCTTCCAATCTACCATGCGTCCTGAAAAAAGCATTGGCAGAAACGTATGTGTCCTTGTATCCTATTTGAACATCTAAGGGAGATAAGTGGCTCATCCTACCCATGACTACTTTATTTCCCGCGAGCGCTACTAGGGTTCCACCACTTAGCGCTACGTGAGGAACGAAGACCGTTATGTCATCAAAACTTTCTCTAATAGCCTTCGCTGTTTTATATGACGAAAAGACGGTGCCCCCTGTACTGTTTAACAAAAGGAATAAAGGCAATCGTTTCTCAGCGGTAGATTCAAAAATCTGCGAAAGGACGGTTTCCACACCAAATTCCTCGGAAATTCCTAAATGAGCAAACTCCTCTTCTGAAGGAGAGACTTTCTTTGGAACATAGGAAGCGATCATGGCGAGCATTATTCGCCCTTTTTTCTTGGCGAATGTTACTAGCCTGCTATCAACTTCTTCCTCGACGTCGATCATCTTTCGGAGTTCTGAGGGTATCTCTACCATTGTGCGCTTCATTCTTCTTTCCTCCTTTTGCTCTCTCGGTTCGTTGCCATGATTAGTCTATCTTTGTCAACTACTGCGACTAACTCTTCCCCCTCTTTCCAACCCAATTCGTCTACTGACTTTGGAGGAATGACTACAACATACTTGGGATACTTTTTTTCTCCTGCCTTTCGCGAAAGTTGCTTCTGGAGTTTCATGTACACGTCCACTATTATGGTGATGTTTCCCACATATAAATTTTAGGTACCGAAAAGTAAATAGTGGTAGTCCTCTTTCGCCTTCTTTCGTTTAGGATCTTCTTTCCAGTTGTAACTAGCGCGATACTTTTGCATAGAAATTGAATCCTCAATTTCGTGTAGCAGATTTCTCAAGAACTTATGAACACCTTATATACTGAAGATACTTGATTGGAACCTCTATTGAATACTAGATTGTCTGGCGCAAGGTATCTGGCTGTGCTTTAACTTTACGTAGTCTTCTATCAGTTGCTCAGGATCTATATCTGTGTCTTCGAAGGCTCTGGCTAGAGCCGCTTTAAGGACCTTGAACTTGTTTTCTATGGTTGCTCTGCCGAACCTCAACTTTGAATATTGAATACGCATACGCTCAACTTTCGAGCGGTCGAAATATGGGTCTTGGCTTCCAGGCAACACATGCCCCATGAAGAACTCTTGAACTTTGACGTCCATGTTGGCACCGTCTATGAGCTGGCTATGGAGAACTGTTTCAAACGCTTTGCGCAGGCAGTGAGGGTGAATAGCTTCCCACTGGCTTATTCCCGCTCTCTTTGCTGCAGACTTAACTATGATTTGAAGCTCCCTAGAGGTCAGTGGCTTCCTCTTTCTGTCGTCTCTGGGAATTTGGTTATACTCAGAGCTGAAGAGCGGCTCAGAACCCTCGATACTACCATACTTCTCCTCCCTTTCCTTCAGATACAGCTTTAGGGCCTGCATAGCCTCGTCGCAGGCGAAAGTATAGTAAGGGATTCCACCCTTACAGGCATCTGGAACCATATCCTTCATTTCTGTATAGATAGGTATCATTATGTTATCATAATCGTTCTTTAACTCCTCAGCGACATCCTTGTAACGTAATGCTCTGAGAGTTGAATTACGCAAGCCAGTGCTGAACAACGTCAGGACTATCGCACGATCTCTGAGTGAGCACGCTGAATCTGCCATTCTGTAGATCTCATGTTTCGTAGGGATATACTCGTTGGTAATCCTGAAACGTGGCGGTGCATGGTAAGTTTCCAGCTCCAACGCCTTTGCATGCTTAAAACCATTCACAGCAAAGAATGTCTTCAAACTGGATATTGCTAGGTTGGAATATCTAGGCGAAGCATCCATCAGGCTGTCGGCATAGCTCTGAACAAGTTTCTCTATCTGATTTCTCTTGAGTGCCACAAGCTCGTTCGGTTTTCGACTAGTGTAGTGGCAGAACTTGTATAGATGCCATAGATAAATCCTCTTGGAGCCCTCGCTTTTACTCCTTCGAATTAGGTGAAGCAATAGGTTATTGACTGACCGGTAGTTGCTACACCATCCTCTTACCCTTAGAAACTTGTAATATGCTGGTCCCCTATCCACTGCAACTCGAATACAACTTGGAGTTTGACTGCCTCGAAAGAGTGGATAGTCAACTGGTACGTCACTGATCTCTTCTAACCTGGTAACTGCGCTAGCCATACTTGTCTCACCTATTGGATGGTGAAGAGATCACTGCTTGTCCGCTTTGGTTTTGACTCAGGGCGACACCTTTCAATTCTTCGATGATCAAACTTGCCGTCCTTTCGGCTGCATAGCTTAGGTTCTGGAAAAATAGATTCAGATCCTCTAAGAATTTGCCGTCAGGGAACGTCACTATTCCTGTGGACTCTCTACTTCTGTTGTGAGGGCAATCACTATCGCTGCATACTGTGCAGGTCGCTCTAGGTATCGCATAGAACTTGCCTGAAAGGAGGCGGTCTGCCTTCGCGTGTAGCTCTTTAAGTGAGAACAATACGTATGATCGTAACTTTGGAGGCTCTATTTTCGCCACATGCCCTGTGATTACTCTTACTAGTATCAGTGGTGAAGAATCCCACAGGTATCGTTCAATCTGTTCAAGGTTTACGGATAGACCAGCTTTTACCTCGACTCGAATTATCTCTTCACCTTTACAGTAAACTTCGCATGGATAACCTTGAACGATTACCACATCGTATCTTCCAATGTCGCTTGGTACTTCGGTTAGAATTGCGGTGTTTACACCATCAGCCGATAGCCTCGTCTTGATCGTATCAAGAATTTTGAGGGTGGCGAACTCGCTTTTCTCTCGGTAGTATGAGTCGAATCTTTGACTGTCATCCGAAAACCTAGCATTTTCAAGTAAATGCTTGATCTGCCTCTCACAAGCATATCTGGATATTGTTCTGGCAAGCTTTACCACGGATGGCTGTCCCTTATACATCCAACCATGTCTTTCTGCGATTATTTTCAATTTTGCCAGAAGTTCTTGTTTTTGCTCTTCAACTTCCATGTCTTGCGTGTTCATCCTCATCATCCTAGTTGTGCATTGATGCACAATGACAATACACAACAAACTATATAAAGGTTGTGCATCAATATTCAACATCGACATCAACATTGGCACTAAACGAAGAACTAAGCAGAAAAATACTCCAAGTCCTAAAAGAAGCATACCCTTTAGACCTACCCATAGAGGAAGTGGCAAACAAGTCTGGAATACATCGAAACACTGTTGCAAAATATTTAGCTGTTCTATCAGCAGAAGGAAAAATTGAACTGCGATCCGTCGGAAAAGCTAAATTATACAGATTAAAGAAATAGGTTCTGGCTATGATCGCTAAGCCTCTTGATTCGAGTAATTCTTCTGTTAACATGGCACTTAAGCATTGTGCATAAGTAGAAAAGCGTATAAGTGCTTAAGTGCTTATTACATTTGGGGAGAGTGATGGGCAGATTGAATATCACAGTGTCGGATGAGCTAGAAGGGCGTTTTAGGGATGAAGTCGCTAAGATACTCGGTTTTAAGAAAGGTAACTTGAACAAAGCAATCGAAGAGGCCATCGAGCTCTGGATAAAGACCAAAGAAAGGGAGAGAAAGCATTGATGTTGACACTCATATGTGCTTAGGTGAATATGTGCAGAAAAACTTTTTAAGGTAGCGTGGCACAAGTTATTGTCAGTGTGGGGCCGCAGGGTTTCGAACCCTGATCTCCGTGATCCGTCAATCACGGGCACGCTCCTATTGTGCTACGGCCCCATGCCCTCACGGTCATGTGTGGTGGAGGAGAGAGCCGTGAAGCGCTGGCCTGCGCTTTTGGTCTAGCTTCACGACTCCTCTCCATACCATCTCCACTATGCGCTCTTCTGAAACCGATACACCTTAACTCCGTCAGATCCAAGTTTTTCGGCAAATCTGCCGCCGAGCTTCTTCTCTAGCGTTTTACGTGCTTTCTTGACTATGTTATACGTTTTGTGGTATGTGCTTTCATCTTCTCGTGATGATAGAATCTTGCCAAGAAAGTGTTTTTGAATCGACGGAAGGCTGTGTTCACAGTTGGGTTTGCTGGAAATAAAATCTATCACGCTTTGCACATTGAACTGTTCGCTTATACTTGGGCCTCTCTCTTGTTGTGGTCTTTTTTCAATATTTCCCGAATTGATCACGTACGAAACATACTTTCCATCTTTTTGTCTTCTCGTAGTGAAGACGAAACTATCTGGCAGTAGCCCCGATTCTTTTAGTCTCCTTACCGCCTCCCTAATTGAAGTCGGTGCCGCCTTCTCGTCAGGAATTTCCAAAGCTTTTCCTGCATCGATTTTCTTGAACAGTTCAAGCCAATCTGATCCTCTTTGTTTTTGTGGTACTTCCGTTTCGTCCACTAATTTGAGGTCTTCGAACCTTAATTTCCGCAATTGCGCTCAAGATCATAGTTGTTGGAGAGTGCATATAAACGTTTCCGTAAGCGAGATTTCGCGGTCATGTTAACCAGATTCATCCCGCACCGTGAGCCGTAGTCGGAGCGTAGTGAATGGTACGTGCTGAGACGTTTGTGTGTGTATGTTGTGTCTGTTCTGACAGAGCTCTGTTGTGTCTATTATTACTAGTATTATCGTTGTTGTTATTATTACAGACGTTGTATCGGTTACAAAGTCTGTGACAGCGTCTGACTGCGAAACTGTCAGATTGAGAGATTAACTGTTAGATGTTAGTCGTTAGAGCTTTAGACGTTGGTCTTGTTGGCAATGGTCGGATACCTCTGTGACTTCATTTCTGTATAATGGTGTGCAACCGTTGTGACACGGTGTTGAACATGCCGAACGTTAACACTCAAACATGAAGTCTTTTAACTGCCGAATAGTTGCCAGAAATATATTGAGTTAGGTTTCTTAGACTTTAAGTCCATTGGTAAGAATTTCTTGGAGAATTAGATTATGCGAATAGAGGAAAGAGCCTATGAAAAAATCACCGTGGAGGATCTAACAAGGCTACGTGAGCTAGCACTAAGAGATCTGAAAGAGTTCTTCAAGCACCATCCCCGCTATGAACCATATGAAAACTCACTCATCTTAATGGCATTATGCCAGGGAGCCGCATTGCACTTTATCGATGGGAAAGAAGGCGTGAAGGACTTTGATGTTTGGTCTTTCTTTGCTGAGGTTCCATCTATTAAACTTCCTTACAGACGACGGAAACAGATAGACTCTGGACTTGAGAAGTTTGGAGTGAATCCAGATGACTTTAGGAAAGGTTACAAGAGCAGGCACATTGATCTATTCATGAGGACAATAGAGGCTCACGTTGTGAAGGATAAGAGGAGAGATCCTAGAGGTTGTATCACTGAGTATCTAAGGGCGGTTAAAACCAAGACTGCAAGGTCCCTAGCTGAGAAAGCTGTTGTTGGACTATACCCTGATAGAATTCTAGGCGAAATACTTTACCACAGAGGCTAGAGGAATACCCTCAAGTCTACATCATTTCTGCTCTTTATTTTTGATCGATTTGTATCGCTAATAGGCGGTTTTCCTTTGCTTGGAATTTCTTGGTTGACATCGATTTTTCTGATGTGAAGTTCTTGTGACATGAGGTAAGAAGCCAATTGAGTTTGCCTCGCAGGTCCTCCCTCTTGTTTATTATCCTTAGGTAAGACAGTAGTTTGAGAGGCTCCAATTGACAAGCTTTTATCTGATAAATCATTATCAGCTTGAGCTTTATGCGTAGTCAGTTTCTCCACAACAACTTTACCTGATACAAAAGCCTCTCTTACCAGCCACCCTTTACCAAGATATGTTTCAAGCTCACTTTCGTTCACAACTTTCTGTTCGAGTTCGCCTTCTGGCTTCATGGGACTCTTCATCGCACCTAAGATTGTTTCTTCGCGTTCTTTAAGGCTAAGCGGTCGTCCTAGCACGTTCTTTCTGTCACATAGGAGCTTCTCGACATCAACTCCCTGAGCATGCGCCATCTTCTCTAGCACGTGCATAGTCAATTCTTGAGTCGAAGGGCCAGGTTCAAAAACCAGTTTCGCATATTTTTCCCGCATCTCTTCGATCTTTGTTTTATCGTAGTACGTATCTTGCGATCCTGGTAACAGATGCCCCATGAAATACTCCTGGTCTTTCGGATCTAAGTTAGAGCGGTCAGACAGAGGGCTTCTAAGCACACGCTCAAAGACTTTCCGCAAGGAATGTGGGGTTACAAGCTTCCACTCCTTAATGCCTGCGTTCTTTGCTGAATTTTTTACGATTAGCGCCAGCTCCCTGCTGGTTAGAGGCTTTAAGACCCTATTTATTCTGGGCATCCTGTTGTAGTTTGACGGAAAGAGTGGCTCAATAGAATTAGTTTTGCCGATGCGCTCTCTCCTCTCATCCAACATAGCTCTCACATCTATGGTTGCCTGCTTGGGTAGGAAACAGTAGTAGGGAAGATTGCCCTTGCAGGCCCCAGCGACCCGACTGTTCATCTCAGGACACACCTTCACTAAGAGAATTTCAGCACCGGAGTCTATCTCAGACGAGATGTCGCCGTAACGTAGTGACCGCAATGCGCTGTTGCGAAGCCCGGTACAATACAACGTTCTTACGATAGCTCGATTGCGGGAGCTGCCTGCCCGCTCCGCCGTTCGGTGGGCTTCTTCGAGCGTGGGTACATACTCCTCACGATTGCGCACTCGGGGCGGCTGAGGGTACTTGATTAGCCTCAGCTCGTTCCCGTTCTCACGATTAAAGCCGTTTTGCCTAAAGAACGTCTTGAGACATCTGAGAGCAAGGTTTGGGTAGCGACCACTCCGACCCCTCGTCAGACTCCTCTTACGAAGCTCGTCGCAAAAACCTTGAACGAGATTCTCAACTTCCTCACGAAGAAGCCCAACCAATTCATCAGGCGACTTGCCCACATACCGACAAAAAGCACAGAGAATAAAGCAGAACGCAGCCTTCGACTGCTCGCTGCCCGACTTACGATACTGAAGAAAATCAAAAAGCCTCTGAACACTGGAAAAATCGCTCTTCCATCCACACACCCTAAGAAAAACCATACACCCACCCAAAGCAAACAACCACCAAAACCTTTCAAGAAACCAAAACTACCACAAACAAACGAAACCCTTTTACGAAACCACCATTACGCTAAACTACAGTTTGTCGCAACCGTGGTTTCCTTAAATTCCCTCCCTTTCCTCCTGTAGCTGTTTTTTGATTCGGCTCCATAGGAGTAGGAGTCCTTGGTTTACGGCGTCTGTGGAGCTTCGGATTACTCCGAGTTGTTTGAGTTGGTGGAGGATGCGTGCGGGTTCGCCTCTGAGGGTCACGTTTATGCGGGCGCTTGGATTGACCGTGGGTGAGTTGTGCGGGTTGGTTTCTCTAACCATTCTTTATCAACTTCTTGACATATTTTGTAGAAAAAAGATATAAGCATTCGGTGCATATATATGCTGAGGGTGCAGTTATCTCTAGGAGACACCCTCCATGTATCGACCGCGTCTAAAAAAAGAGCCTTGGTATACGCTTACTTTGCCAAGCACAGAGTCGTTGGTCTATCTAGCCTGCTGGGTACCACGAACGCAAAACGACGCGATTCGTTGGATCTATGGCAAGTTTCCCACAAACATTCGACCAGCAATACGGGCTAGGCGAGCCCTGCAGAAACTTGGATATCTCACGGTGACCCACGATTCCCAGGATCTCCGAAAAATGAAGCTGCTCTCGAAGCCTGAACCATTCATCCTTTATGCCCAGAATAAATTGACCACAACAATGAGGCCCCTCAAAGGCAAGCAGAGCCTTTCAGACGATGAACGCAGTGTCTTGCTTAAAATCTTAGATTCGAACTGGTTTAGGCAATCATTCAGTCGCGACCTAGAGATATATTCATCAGGAGGCGCATTAGAGGCTCTTGCTGAATTTCTTGAAGAGATCTGCGCTATGTCTGAAATCTTGGCAGTCTATCTCGGTAACATACAGCCACCCGTGACTACCGTTCTTGAATGCAAATCTTTTGACGATTTCATGAAAGAATGGAGTGCAGCGAAGATTGAACCTGAGCCGATGATACCTAAAGCCCTTGCAATCATCGCGGCAAGTCTGCGGCGACAGTTGCCCGGTAGTAAGCGAGTTAATCTGTTGATTGAAAACACTCTTGAATCCTCACCATTCCCGCCACTCTGCATTCCTCCAAGCCTCGCCCGCAAGCTTTCTACAATTGGAAGAGTGCCGCTGACCCTAGCTTTGTCGTTCGCAAAGGCGTTAAAAGAAGAAAGGGCGCTTCTTGCCTACCTTAAATACGCAAACCGTTCAGCCAGTGTGGATGAACGCTAGACAGACATCGTCGAAGAGGACGATACGCCCACTGCTTGAATAAGCTTCTTCAACTCGCTAGTATAGGCAGCCACAATTCCAGCATTCATTGAACTCTTTAGTAGGATAGCCGCACTCCGTACAGAGTCTCAGCCCCTCTTCGGGGTCAAAGCTAATTCTCACTCTATTGGCGTTCACACCGTTTTCCTTGAGTTCACTCAGGGCCCACTTACGGATGCCCTCAATTTTCTCCTTGAGCAACGCGTAGAAACCCCTCTCGGCTCTTTCTTCTGGAGGCACATATCTAACTTCTTGGACAGTCTTTCCATGCTCAATCGCATCAAACCGGCCAACTTTGTGGTCCGCCTTCACTTCCTCTTCAAGCAATTCGTCAAGCTTCCGTGTTCTCATTGCGTCGTCGATCACAAGTTGAAGATCTGCACCGTCAAGCGTGAATCTGCCCTCAACCTTCACTAGATTGGCAAACCGTCTTTCCTTGTAATATTCCCCAACATTCTTCTGCGTGGACTTAAGCGCTTTGAGTCGCTGCCTTTCTAGCTCCGTTACATATCGATCCAAAGCTTGCGTTACAAGTCTTGAGAGATCCCCTCTCCTACGCGTGAAAGGTCTTAGACGGTTCTCGATATCATCAGGGACGGATACTATGAGCTTCGGCATAAAGTTCTGGATATCTAGTTACCTAGTATCTTATATACCTTTTCTGCCCGTGGTAGGTGTCTTAGTCTCGCTCATAGACCTTACGCATTTTGATGTCATGACCGCAGATTTGGCCTTAGGACAGGAGCGCATTCCCAATTAAGAATTGAGTTTGTCCGAACCCACTGAGTTCTTAGGTCTTATCAGTCATTTCTCCATATTCGATGTCGGTAGATTCTCACAATTTCAGATTCAATCCAGCCAGATAGCTTCTAACCCTCGGTTCAATATTATCCCGAATATCCTTTTGAACAATCTTCATCGTTCCATGAGCACCTACATCACCAAACCATTTGATTTCGTCCAAATCTCTTGCGGCGCGTTGGGTGATCAGGTTATTTGCTCGAAGCATCTTTATCTTGCCAGTTAAAAGGAGTTCATTGCCCTCACTATCATATAGCCCTTTGTCACCTAATTCAGCTTGTAATAGCTTGATCCTGCTTGCAATCTCTACAGCTTTCCGAAGCATGACACTCGCTTGCTCGTAATGTCCACTAATGTAGCATTCATTGGCTTTTGTAAGGCAAATACCTACGTCCTTAGGTAGATC
>Ga0209725_1000403_pt1 | contig 26777 bp, 25 predicted proteins | sample I18A1metaG_FD_184145 | JGI IMG/M metagenome (GOLD analysis project Ga0209725, IMG submission 184145) | Lake sediment bacterial and archeal communities from Gulf of Boni, Indonesia to study Microbial Dark Matter (Phase II) - ​I18A1 metaG... | ecosystem: Environmental > Aquatic > Freshwater > Lake...
CGGTGATGGAGAGCACTGTACGAAGAACCACGAGAGCTCTACGCAAGCTGGAACATGAGGATCCAGACTTCGTCGAGATACGATTCGATGCAATGAAGTCGACGCGTTCGATCTCCGAAATAAGGGACGCAACCGACCGCCCATTGATCGCTACCTATCGAAGCAGAGGCCAAGGTGGCCTATTCTCTGGGACCGAAGAGATGAGGATGAAAACCTTGACACAGGCTGCTGAAGACGGGTTTGACTACGTCGATGTAGAGCTGAACGTGAAGGATTTCACCAAGACTGTTCGTCAATTGAAGCAACACGGCGCACGTGTTATAGTGTCGTACCATGACAGAAACGGGACTCCTCCGCAGCGAGCGCTTGAATCCATTCTTGAGAGAGAGAAACGAGCAGGCGGAGAAATCTGCAAGATAGTCGGCACCGCCAAGAATTACGCCGACAGCCTCCGGTGCCTAACATTCGTCAATGAGCACGCGAGAGGAACAAGGTTGGTCTGTTTCTGCATGGGAAGACTCGGGATCGCGTCGAGGGTCTTGTCTCCCGTCTTTGGAGCTTACTTCACATTTGCCTCACCCAGTTCAGGCAGAGAAACTGCTTCGGGCCAGATTTCAATCGACAAGCTGAGAGCACTGTACAAGGAGCTCGGAGTAGCTTGAAAGAAGTTTCATACACACCTTTGACATTGGTGGGCCAGCCCAAGATTGGGGGAACAGCAAAGGTTTGCGCGGTCATTGGAGACCCGATTGCACACTCACTTTCGCCAGCAATTCACAATGCAGCTTTCAGATCGCTAGGCATGGACTTGGTGTACGTTCCGTTTCGGGTTCGAGCAAGTGAGCTGAAAGCAGCGATTGAAGGAATCAGGTCCCTCCGAGTACTGGGCGTCAATGTAACCATGCCTCACAAGACACGCGTGGTACCTCTCCTGGACACGATCGAGAAGACCGCTCTTCAGATCGGAGCGGTCAACACGATAGTCAGGAATGACGGTAGACTCCGGGGCTACAACACGGATGGGCAGGCTGCGCTGGCTGTGCTGCAGAGTCTGGCTGGATCGCTTTCAGGCCGGAGAGCCGTGATTCTCGGAGCTGGAGGAGCCGCGCGAGCTATCGTCTATTATCTTTCCAAGACTGTTGACAGCATTGCAATCCTGAACCGTACTCGCTCCAAGGGATCAAGCATAGCAACCAAGATCGCGAGGTTGAGAGGCATCACGTGCCGATCTTGCGGCCTGAACAAGGCAAGCCTTCAGAGAGAACTTGGCCAAGCCGACCTTCTGATCAACACGATACCTTCCGAATCCTTTGCTCGCTTTGGCAGCATACTGATCCAAGAGGGGCTGGTCAGGCAAGACATGGTGGTCTTTGACGTCAACTACGAGCACAAGAACGACTTCCTCGGCAATGCAAAGCTCGCCCGGGCAAAGGCCACCGACGGGCTTGACATGCTCGTTAGACAGGCAGCGCTCTCCTTCACGCTTTGGACTGGTCGAGAGGCGCCGATTGACATCATGCGAGAGGCGGCAATACGAGCGAGGGCAACGTGGTGAAGATGAGCGGGGAAGCGGTTGCGCATGGCGCTGTCACCATAGTGAACGCTCTCGCTACTGGAAAAGGCGCGGCCTTCGGAGTTAATCTCTGGACTCGTGCGAAAGTCGACCTGACGGATGACCCTATGATTGAAGCCAGAATTCTCAACGATGAAGAAGAAAGGACGCTACTCGCCAAGAATTGCGTCAGAGCAGTGTTCAACCGTTTTGGGATTCGAGGAGCTGGCGCTAGAGTGGAGACGGAGTCAAATATCCCAATCGCAAGAGGCCTCAAGAGCAGCAGCGTTGCTGGCAACGCAATTGTCATGGCCACTCTTGCTGCACTTCAGAAACGCCTGGAACCTAGCGAGATCCTGAACTTGGTCGTAGACGCAAGCCTAGAAGCAAAGGTCAGCGTCACCGGCGCCTTCGATGACGCCGCAGCATCCTTGTATGGCAACGTGATTGTCACAGACAACCTGCATCGGAAGGTGCTTAGGACATTCCCAATCGAAGATCACTGCGTGCTGCTGCTGGTTCCGTCGGAAAAGGCCTACACGGCCGATGTTGACCTGAGGAGAATCAAGACGGTCGCGAAACAGGTGGAGACCGCTCACAAGGAGGCCTTTGCAGGCAACTATTGGAACGCGATGACCCTCAACGGTCTGATATACTCACACGTCCTGAGACTCTCGACAGATGTAATCATACAAAGCCTAGAAGCGGGTGCGTTGGCCGCGGGCATCTCGGGAAAAGGCCCGGCCTACGCCTTTGTAGCGCAAAAGCAATTCAAGAATGCAGTTCTAGATGTCCTGAAAGAATACAATGGTCAAGTGATTGTTTCCAAGACAAGACGCCGTCCGTCGTTACCCGCACCGATTCCACAGCGCTGAGGCTCCTTCCCTTGAGAATGACAATACATCACAGCAGCTTGCGCGGCTCTCTGCAAGCACCGCCATCAAAGAGCTACACCCACAGGGCCCTTTTCTGCTCAGCGTTGGCTCAGGGCGAAAGCAAACTGCACTCGCCGCTGTTGTGCGAAGATACATTCGCGACTTCTCACGCACTCTCAAAGATCGGGGTAACAACTAAGTGGAATGATACAACCGCCCGCGTCACTCGATTTGGAGAGCTCACGAAACCCTCAGACACGATCTTCTGCAGAGAGTCCGGAACCACCCTTCGATTCATTACAGCCGTCTGTGCAACTACTCATCACGCCGTAGACATCTCGGGTGGGCGTTCTCTGCTGAAGAGGCCTGTGAAGGACTTGGCGGTTGCCCTTCACCAACTCGGTGCGGACTGCACATCCAACCAGGGATACCCTCCCGTCCACGTGAGAGGACCCATCAAAGGCGGATGTGTCAGCATTCCCGGAAACGTTAGCTCTCAACATGTCTCTGCACTGCTGCTAGCAGCACCTTTAGCCGAGATGCCAGTTGAGATAGACGTATCTGGGCGTCTTGAGTCGAAATCCTACGTCCAGATGACTTTGGACATGCAAGACAAGTTCGGTGTTCGTGTGGACGCAAGCGATGACTTGACCAGATTCCAAACGGCTGGGGAGAGGTACCATCCTTCCCAAGTCAAAATAGAAGGCGACTGGTCGTCCGCGGCTTTCTTCCTCGTCGGAGCAACCATCGCAGGTGAGAAAGTGCGAGTCGACGGGCTCGCTGAGGGGAGCCTGCAAGCTGATCGACGCCTGACAAGTATCCTTGAACAGATGCACGGGCGACAAAGCCACGATTCCGATTCGGTTACTGTGGAGAAATCGCAACTCAAACCCGTGGAAATTGATGTTTCGGATTGCCCGGACCTTTTTCCGGCGATTTGTGCGTTGTGTGCGATGACGGACGGCGACAGCACTGTCACAGGCATTCGAAGACTCAGGATTAAGGAATCCAACCGTGTTCAAGCAATGAGCAACGGACTGAGACAGATGGGCATCAGAACGAAAGAATCCGAGAACTCGCTGATCGTCCACGGCGGCAGACCGCACAAGGCGGTTCTCAATCCAAACCGCGATCACAGGATAGCGATGGCGTTCGCCGTACTCGCGCTCTGCACAGACGAAGCTACAATCGTTGACAGCGAGTGTGTGGCTAAGTCGTATCCTTCCTTCTGGTCGGACTTGCAGTCGTTGGGGGCACGGGTGACAGCAGGTTGACTGGTAACTCTCTGGGCAAACGATTCGTGGTCACAAGCTATGGCGAGAGCCACGGCCCGAAGACTGGAATCGTCATCGACGGGTGCCCTGCCGGGCTCGAACTCTCCGTTGACGAGATCCAGCGGGAGTTACGGAGGAGGCGACCATGCAATGAGTTATTCTCAACCCAGAGGAGAGAGGACGATCGACTTGAGATCGATTCTGGAGTGTTCAACGGTCGCACCACGGGCGCTCCGATCTCGCTTTCCGTACTGAACCTAGACACGCGATCAGAAGCGTACGAAGAAAGACGATACACTCCTAGGCCCGGACAAGCCGATCTCGTTGCGAGATTGAAGTATGGCGGATACGAAGACTACAGAGGCGGCGGAAGATTCTCAGCAAGAATCACAGCTGGTTTCGTAGCAGCGGGCGCCGTTGCGAAGAAACTGACCAGCACGATCGGGATTGCAGTGTACGCTCATGCCGTCGAAATAGCAGGAATACGCGCGAGGAAGGTCGCGCCCGAGGAAGAGAAGAAGGCATCACAGGAGAATCCATTGAGCTGTGCTGATCCTGAAGCAGCACAGAAGATGATGGAAGCGATAGCTATTGCCAAGAGTAAGGGAGATTCCGTCGGAGGGGTCATTGAGGCCGTTGCGACCGGAACTCCTGTCGGGTTGGGAGAACCGGTCTTCGACAACCTCGATGGAGATTTGAGCAAAGCGTTCTTTGCGATCCCATCCGTCAAGGCGGTGGAGGTCGGAGCCGGCTTCCAATCCGCGAGGATGCAGGGATCCGAGTACAATGACCCCCTCATAGTGCGCGGGGGAAGAGTTGAAAGTTCCACCAACAACTCGGGCGGAATAATCGGGGGACTCAGCAGCGGCCAAGCCGTGCTATGTAGGATTGCCTTCAGACCTCCGTCATCGATAGCGATTCCACAGCCCACTGTCAACCTTCAAACGATGAAGGAGCAGCCGTTGTTGATCAAAGGCAGGTTCGATTCCTGCGTCGTTCCAAGAGCGATCCCGATCGTCGAGGCTATGATGGCGATCGTGCTAGCTGACCATGCGCTACGGGCTGGCCTAATCCCACCTGTTTTGAGAACGACCTAGCGCGATAGCGCACTTGCGTAGGATCCCAGTACCTTCACAAAGGTTGACCTTTCTCGCAGGTCCCGGAGGGCATCGCGGCAAGCCCTGTCTCGCATGTGACCTTGAAAGTCGACGTAGAAATTGTACTCCCATGGCTTGCGCTTTACAGGTCTTGACTCAATCTTCGTCAGATTGATACCTCGGCTCGAAAGCGCCCTGAGCGCTCGGTACAGCGATCCGGGTTTGTGTTCAACCCCGAATATGATTGAGGTCTTATCGTTTCCTGATCGAGGTGCAGGTTTGTTTCCCAAAACGAGGAATCTCGTATAGTTGACGTCACTGTCCTCGATCCCCTCAGAGATGATTTGCATCGAATTCAACTCTGCGGCACGTCTGCTTGCGATCGCTGCCACGCTTCTCGACTGCATAGTTTTGATGAGTTTCACACTGCCTGCCGTGTCGTACGTTGGTATTCCTTCCAGCTTGTGAACACGGAGATATCTGGCGCATTGTGCTAGCGCCTGCGGATGAGAGTAGACAGTGGCTATGTCGCTCTGCTTAGTTCCAGGCTTGGCAACTAAGCAGTGTCTCACTCTAACCTCTAGCTCGCCACAGACCTTCGATGTCGTCGTGGCGAGCAGATCACAAGTCTCATTGATGCTTCCCTCGTACGAGTTCTCGACCGCCACAACGCCGAAGGCTACCCGCCCGGTTTCGACCGCACGGAAAACCTCCGGTAGGGTCCTACAGGGCTTCACTGCGATCTGGCTTCCGAAGTAATCTTCGGATGCCTCGTGGCTGTAGCTGCCCATCTCACCTTGGAAAGCAACTCGGACACTTGATCGGACCATCACTCGCAACCCTCGACTGCACTGGCTTCTTGAGCCTACCTTCTCGAGATCGCATGGGACATTTCGCAGATCTTCTCGAACGTTCCCCGTGCCTCGTCAAACTTTGGATCAACAGATATACGTTGTCTGATTCTTTCGTAGCGGGCAACCAGTTCGGCTCTGTCCCCTCGCTTGACAATCTGATAAAGCGACCGGATATCTCGTTGCAAGCCTCGAAGGATGATCTCAAAGTCTTCGTTCATGATCTGAATGTCAGCAGTGGTCTCGGGTTCGCTTGCCACTGTTTCAGCCAGCAACATCTGCAAATTGAACGTTCTCCCTGCAAACTTCCTGACCTCAGCAATGCTTCCACTCTTGGAGATTGTCATGGCAAAGACCATGTTGAGAAAGTGGGGCAGAGCAAGCGTCAAGGCCATCTGTCTGTCATGAGCCCCAGGTTCAGCTGAGAAGATCCGTGCTCCACGAAACAGGCGCTTCACAGTCTTCATGCCACGCCTGTCTTTCCCGGTTCTGACGATGATTATCAGTTTCTTGCGCACGCGGCGCGCAAGCGGACCAAACATGGGATGAATGCTGGCAACCTTGACTCCGCGCCTCTCGGCCAGCCGAAGGGCAGGAATCACCGCCGATTTTACGGCGCAGACATCAAGCAGCAGGGCATTCCTTCTGAGAGCTGGAAGGATCTCCTTAACGATATGCGAAACCACGTTCGCTGGAGTTGCTAGGATGATTATGTCGCTTCCTCGTGCAGCTTCCATGTTGCTTGACGCATGTCTTGCCCTAATCTTTGAGGCAAGACGTTGCGCTTTGCGCCGGTCACGGTCGGAGACAATGACGGAGCCTCCTCGTGACTTGAAGTATCGCGCGAACCACGAGCCCATTCCTCCTGCTCCAATAACGGCTACTCTTGTCACCATTCATGTATCGCCTTCACGATTCGCCTAATTCCTGCATTGACAGCTGCCTCAGGCTCAGTAATCGCCAACCTCAGGAAGTCTCTGTACTCGCCGAAAACACTTCCTGGCAAGACACCGACCGCGTGCTTCTCAAACAAGTGCCTGGCGAACTTCTCAGAATCCACATTTCTCTTTTTGATCCGGGGGAAGATATAGAATCCGCCGTCAGGAGGATAGAATTCGAGATCACCCTTCCTCAATTCTTCACAGGCTATTCTAACTCGCCTGCAAATCTCGCGCCTAGCACGAGGTGCTTCCTTGCTTGTATCTTTCAGTGCTGCAACTGCTGATCGCTGCACAAGCTCAGGGACGTTAGTCAGCGTCGTCTCTACGACTGCACGCATCTTCGCAATTCTCCGCTCGTCTGCCACTGCATAGGCGACTCTCCACCCCGTCATGCTGAACTCTTTCGAGAAACTGTTGACGTAGATCGCGTCCACGTCGGGACAATCCAAGACGCTTGGTACTCGTCTACTACAGTAGCTTGTATATACCTCGTCCGAGAGAACTACGGTGCGATACTTGCCCGCGAGTTCCAGTACCTCTCGAAATCGCCTCGCGGACCATATCTTGCCGGTGGGGTTGTTCGGGTTATTGATGATAAGCATCTTGGGCCTGAGCTTCAGTTGCTCCTCAAGAGCGGTTGGATTCATCTCCCATCTTTCGTCTAGTTTTGTTGAGATCGTGAGAACTCTCGCCCCAGCGAGAGCTGCGCATGACTCATAGGCCGGCCATGCAGGTTGGCACAGCAAAACGTGGTCGAGACTTGACACAGCGCTACGCATTGCGGCAAAGATTGCGAAACGAGCGCCGGGAAAGATGAGCACGTTCGAGCGATCAATTCGCGTCCCGTATTGATTATTCAGTCGTGCGGCAATTGCATTCCTTAGCTCGATCAGGCCAGTGCTTGAGCCGTAAAGCATCGTTGAAGTTTGCTTGAGGCGTCTCATCGCCTCGGCAACCGCAGCTCTTGGGGTTTTGAAGCGGGGCTCGCCGATGTCCAGTCTGATCAGTCTGCGGCCTTTCTTTTCTGCTCGAAGCATCACCTCGGAGAATTGCTTGAGCAGGGAGTCCCTGGAAACCGCACGTCGTCTAGACGATGTCTGAACGTGCACTGAACCCTCAATGACTAAACCGGCGACTCGCCTTGCATAAGCTTGGTCGATTCCGGCCTGAACGGCTGAGGTGACAAAGTTCTCTATGACGAACTTCTCCGCCGCCGGGTCAATAACTCCCATCCTCAGCCTGCCTTTCATCAAACCGATCCTTCGGACAAGCCTGAATCTACGCGCCAAGACGCGAATCAGCTCAGAGTCAATAGAACGAAGTTGCTTCCTGAGCTTCGCCAGATTCCGTTCACTCACTTCTCTTCCCTTCGAAGTCACCGGGGCTCATACTCCGGCCCGGTGGAGAAGTGGTCTCGAGCAGGACAGTTAACTTAACCGCTCGAACGACCGCTCCATCCGTCAGATCGGCGCGCACGCTCTCAGCCAGCCTCTCGACCATTCACAGGCCATGCTACTGTCGTGGGCTCGTTACCCGTCGCTATTAGGTGAGCAAGTAGGCCGCCGGGGTTCCACAGCGAAATCTGTCGTTGGCTCTTCAGAGCGATTGCTAATAGCTTAGGGTCCCTGCGGTCTCGTCCACTCCCAAAACTGGAGCTGCCAATTCGCGACCGCCAAGTCCGTATTCTGTCGCGGCGCAATAGAGGCGCCCGGTGCAGCCGGCTTGGGTGAGACTTTGGGATACACCGGAGTCAGCCAATGATCATATCGCTTGTCGTTCCCGCAGACTATTTCGGAGTAGAGTTTCTGTATCAGCCGAGTCAGCGGTCCGGGCTGCCCGTTGCCTATCTTTCGCCTATCAACGCTGAGTACGGGGCAGATCTCAACTGCGGTTCCGCTGAAGAACGCCTCGTCACAAGTGTAGAGTTCGCTTCGCGCGATGTCCCGCTCCTGGAGCTTCAGGTGGTTGTCGTGAGCGATGACAGAGACAGCGTCTCGTGTGACGCCCTCTAGAATTCCCGCGGAGAGAGGCGGCGTGTAGAGAGTCTCATCTCTTACGATGAAGATGTTTTCTCCGCTGCCTTCGGAGACGAATCCTCTGTGGTCGAGGAATATTGTCTCGTCAAATCCGTTATTGCCGGCTTCGACCCTTGCGAGGGCTGCATTGATGTAGTGTCCCGATGCCTTTGCCATGGAAGGCACGGATGGCTCAGCCGTCTTCGTCCAAGAGGAGACACAGACGTCCAACCCTTCCTTGTGGAAGTACTTGTTGTAGGGAAACGCCACAATTGCGACCCAGGTCGGGACGTGCCTGAAGTCCAGACTCACCCCGCCCGCACCCTTGAACACGATAGGCCGAATGTATGCTGAGTCCCGTATCTCATTCTTGGCCAACAGGTCTGTTGTAACTTGGCAGAGATCGCTTTCCGAGTATGGCAGATCTATCATGTAGGCATGCGCCGAATTCTTGAGACGATGCATGTGTTCCTTCAATCGGAAGACCGAAAGTCCGACCTTGGTCTTGTACGCTCTTATGCCCTCGAAAACTGCCGTCCCATAGTTGAGGGCGTGTGTCATAATAGGAACGTTGGCCTTATCCCATTCCACAAACCGTCCGTTCATCCAAACGTATCTTTGCTTCTCGATTGACATTACCTGTCACCTTGATTGACCGCAACGGGCCGCTCTAGTACAGCCCCTTCGTCGGCTGAGCCGACCAAGGCAGCATATCTCGCCAAGTAACCAGAGGTTACACGGACTGGCGAGGCAGGGAGATTCTCCTTACGAGCTAGAATCTCGTCCGGTTCGAGATCAACATCCAAACGAAAGCCCTCCAAATCGATTTCGATCAAATCTCCGTCTCGGAGACACGCGATAGGGCCCCCTGCCGCTGCCTCAGGAGAGACGTGACCGACGCAGGCACCACGAGTTCCTCCCGAGAATCTTCCATCCGTGACAAGGGCAACTCTCTCAAGTCCCATGCCGACCAGAGCCGCGGTGGGAGCGAGCATCTCTCGCATTCCTGGACCCCCTTTGGGTCCCTCGTAGCGAATTACGACGACATCGCCTTCCGCGATGGAGCTGTCAAGAATTGCTTCTGAGGCGTCTTCTTCGGAGTCGAACACGCGAGCAGGTCCTGAATGTTTCATCATCGCACGGTCGACGGCCGCTATCTTGCACACAGCTCCTCTTGGAGCGAGGGAGCCGTACAGAACTACGATGCCTCCGCGGTGGCTGTGAGGGTTTGAAATCGGTCTGATCACCTCTCGATCGTCGACCTTGGCGTCTGATATGTTGTCGCCGAGCGTCTTCAACGTGACCGTGATCTGGTCTAGGTGAAGCGCGCCCTCTTTCTTGCTCAGCTCCCTGAGTAGAGCGCTGACTCCCCCAGCGCGGTGTAGATCCTCCATCCTATAGTCCGATGCTGGGCTCAACTTGCAGATGTGAGGTATCCGCTCGGCGATTTCGTTCACGCGCTGTATCGGATAGTCAACTTGCGACTCCTTGGCTATTGCGAGAGCGTGGAGGACCGTGTTACTTGATCCCCCCATAGCCATGTCCAGAGCAAACGCGTTATCGATCGCCTGTGCAGTCACAATTTGTCTTGGCGCCAAGCCGGCCGTGACTAGTGTCACAATTTGGTGGCCGGCCCGCTTGAGCAGTTCTATTCTTTTTGGGGAGGTTGCAAGGATCGTTCCGTTTCCCGGAAGCGCGAGCCCGAGCGCCTCACAGATGCAATTCATTGAATTTGCGGTAAAGAGCCCCGCGCAGCTCCCCCAAGACGGGCATGCGCGTTCCTCCAGTTCGACGAGTTGTTCCTCAGTAATCATGCCTGCACGGTAGCGACCGACTCCCTCGAAGACAGATGCCGTGTCGATGGGGGCACCTTGGCTTGTTCGCCCGGTCTCCATCGGTCCACCGCTGACAAAGACCGCCGGAATGTTCACCCGAAGAGCGCCCATCACCATTCCGGGTACAACTTTGTCGCAATTGGGAATACAGACGACCCCATCGAACTGGTGAGCTTGAAGCATAGTCTCCAATGAGTCGGCGATCAGTTCGCGACTAGGTAGAGAGTACCTCATTCCGCCATGGCCCATCGCGATGCCGTCATCCACCGCGATTGTATTGAACTCGAAGGGAACTCCGCCGGCCTCTCGGACCGCTGATTTCACGATCTCGCTGAACTCGTGTAAGTGAACGTGGCCTGGCACGATATCGACATGTGAGCTCGCTATGCCGATGAATGGCTTCGAGAAATCTTCTGCCTTGATCCCGCATGCTCGCAGGAGACTTCGATGAGGAGCTCTCACGGCTTCCTTCTTGATCGTGTCCGATCTCAACTGAGTCGTGCCTCCTGAGACTGTGAGTTCTTCGCGGTCAAGCGTCTCTTCAAGAGAAGCTTGTTCATTCCTAGGATCAGTGCCTCCACGCTCGCCCGAACCACATCTTCTCCGGCTGTTCGCGCCGAAATCGCAACGCCGTCATCATCCTGAACTTTTACCAGAACCTCCGCTAGGGCATCGGACCCGCCAGTGATCGCCTCGAGTCTGTATTCCTTCAATCGAACGTGAACTAGTGGATCGGTCAGTTTCTGGACGGCCTTCATGGCGCTGTCCACTGGGCCAACCCCCGTCTCGGAGGATACGTATTCCTTTCCGTTGATCTTGATGCGTACAGACGCTGTCGGCACAACCCCAATTCCCGTCATGACTGCAAAGTCTACGAGCGAGATCGCATTGCTGTCAGCGGAGAAGGTGCTCATAACCGTCTCAGCAATCGCGAAAAGATCAGCGTCTGTTACGGTCTTCCCCTTATCAGCCAACTCCTTGACTTTGGAAACAATCTGACCAAGCTCTTCTGCGCTTGGAGACAAACCCAACTCTGCGAGTTGCGCAGCTATCCCGTGGGCGCCGGCGTGTTTCCCTGCTTGGAACCACCTCTTCCTCCCCACAAGAGCGGGATCGAAAGGCTCGTACGTAGACGCCCGCGCACTCACTCCGTGGGTATGAATTCCAGACTCGTGACCGAACGCATTATCTCCGACAACTGCCTTGTTTGGTTGAAGGACCACGCCGGTAGTCTTCGCCACCAGCCTCGACGTTTCGTAGAGCAGGGTCGTGTCAATGCGTGTCTTCTTGCCGGCGAGTTGATGGAGCGCCATCACAAGTTCTTCAAGGGACGCGTTTCCTGCTCTTTCGCCGATACCGTTCACGGTAACGTGCGCCTGAATTGCTCCCGCTTCGATCCCCGCGAGACTGTTTGCGACAGCCAGTCCAAAATCATCGTGGCAGTGAACGCTGATCGGTCGACTGACCGTCTGCTTGACGGAGTTCACGATATGATGCATCATTGCAGGCGAGGCTACTCCGACTGTATCGGGTATGTTTATGCGATCGGCTCCGGCATCGCAAACTGCCCTGAAGACTCTTCCCAAGTATTCGGGATCAGATCGAGTGGCGTCCTCAGCCGAGAATTCGACGACGACTCCGTGTTCCTTTGCGTACGAGACAGCCTGCACTGCCTTCTCTAAGACTTGTTGACGCGAGAGTCTGAGCTTGTGCTGCAAATGAAGATCAGACGTTGCGACAAACAGGTGAATGTGGCGCACGTCGCATCGCAATGCAGCGTCGATATCCTGCAGGTTGGCGCGTGCGAGAGCGTACACCTCCGTCGACAGCCCTTCCTTTGCAACCAGCTTCACGCCTTCTACCTCGCCCTGGGATGATATCGGGAAGCCAGCTTCTAATGCGTCGACGCCGAGACGCGAAACTTGCCTCGCAATTGCGAGTTTCTCTTCCGGAGTCAGTGAGACACCTGGGGTCTGTTCTCCGTCACGTAGGGTCGTATCGAATATCCGAATGCGCGTTGCAGGTTCAGCGTTCATCTAATCACTTCCAGTGCTATTCTCTCCGCAACGGCCTCAGCGACCTGAGCAGTTGTGTGGTTGCCTCCCAGATCCGGAGTAGTGACTCGGTCAGCTAGAACTCGAACGACTGCCGTTTCGAGTGAACCCGCAGCAGCATGGCAGTCGGAGTCACCGAACTTTTCGCCCAGCCAGTCAAGCATCATACCCGCTGATAGCAGCATCGAGTTCGGGTTGGCGGTGTTCCTGCCAGCGATGTCTGGGGCCGAACCATGTACGGGCTCAAATATCGCGAATCCATCACCTATGTTGCCAGAAGGAGCGAGACCTAACCCGCCTACAACTTGAGCGGCTTCGTCGCTCAATATGTCTCCGAACATGTTCGTTGTTACGAGCACGTCGAAATGGGATGGTTCCCGTATGAGATTCATGGCGGCCGCGTCGACATACATTTCTTCAAATGAGATGTCGGGGTGAAGTTTCGCTTCTTCTCGGCAGGCTGCTGCGAAGAGGCCGCATGTCTTCCTGAGCACATTGGCTTTGTGTACAGCGGTCACAAGCTTTCTCCTGTTCCGCAGCTCTGCAATCCGAAACGCTTTCGACGCTATTCTCTGACAGGCTCTCGCTGTTGTTACTCTGAGTGCGAGCGCCGACCCTGCAATCTCGAACTCAAGTCCCTTGTACAGGTCTTCGGTGTTCTCCCTGACCACGATCAAGTCAGTCCCAGGATCAAGACACTTTAGACCTGGGTAGGCTCGGCAGGGTCTTAGGTTCGCATATAGGTCAAACATCTGGCGTAGGACTACAATCACATCATACGCAGTTTCGCCGACCGGACCCTTCAGACACACGTCCGTGGCCTTGAGCGTGTGTATGGTATCGTTGGGCAGGGCTGAACCTTGCTTTCGCTTACAGTCATCCCCAGCTTCAGCCTCAACGAATTGGAAATCCAGATGGAAGGCTTCTCTTACTCTTTCAAGGACTTTGAGGGTTGCTTGAACCTGTTCAGGCCCGATTCCGTCACCTGGTATGACCGAGATTCTATATTTCTTCACTGGCGGCCTCGCTTCCTTTTCAAGTGCTCAATTATTCCCCCGTCCTTCAACACTTCGAGAAGGTTGCTTGGAATTGGGTGCACGCTTGCTGTGGCTCCTGTCGTCAGGTTTGTGATTTCGCCCCGCTCCAAGTCTATTGACAGCTCGTCGCCATCATTGACTTTGGAGAGCTCGGAGCATTCTAGGGCAGGGAGACCAATGTTGATGGCGTTCCTGTAGAAGATCCGAGCGAACGACCGTGCGATCACGCATCTGACGCCTGCAGCTCTGAGCGCAACCGGAGCGTGTTCTCTGCTTGAACCCTGCCCGAAGTTCTCTCCTGCCACGATGACCACTCCGTCGGCTGACCTCGCAGCAAAACCAGGTGAAAAGCCCTCCATCGCATGCTTTCCAAGTTCGCGGGGATCAGTCAGCACCAGGTACTTGGCCGGCAGAATCACGTCGGTGTCCACGTTGTCCGGGAACTTCACCGCCTTAGCTTTCACCGGCATGCCAAATTCAACTCAGTCTGCGGGGGTCGGTTATTGTGCCCGTAATTGCTGATGCAGCCACCGTCGCGGGTGAGGCGAGGAATATCTGGGCTTGGGGGCTTCCCATTCTTCCAACGAAGTTTCGGTTTGATGAGCTGATGCAGATGTCACCGGGTCCCAGAACCCCCATGTGAATCCCTATGCAAACTCCGCATCCCGGATTTGTCACAGTGGCTCCAGACTCGGTGAAGACATCGAGGAGGCCTTCGTGTAGGCACTCACGGTAGACCTCTTGCGAGGCTGGTGTGACGATCATTCTGACGCGGTTGTGAATTTGCCTTCCTTCAAGAATTTGAGCTGCGATTCGGAGATCTTCCGTTCGGCCGTTCGTACAAGAACCTAGGAAGGCTTGGTCGACTCTTGTCTCCGCCAGCTCCTCTACGGCTCCGACGTTGTCAGGTGAGTGAGGTCGCGCAATCTGCGGCGAAAGCGTTGAGGCTTCAACATCAATTGTGCGCTCGTACTTGGCATCCTCATCGCTTCTCAAAGCTTGGAACGACCCGGGGCCGCGACCGCTGAGATATTCCACGGTCTTTCTGTCAAACGCAACTATTCCGGCCTTTGCCCCGGCCTCGATGGACATGTTGCAAAGCGTCATTCTCCCTGGTATGCTCATTTCCTGAATCGTTGGACCGGTAAACTCGACTCCTCTGTAGTTCGCTCCGGAGACTCGAAGCTTTCCGAGTACGTGAAGAATCAGATCCTTGCTCGCGACATAGGGTGCGAAGCCACCGTGCACTCTAATCTTGATCGTAGTAGGAACCTTAAACCAGAGGCGCCCCGTTGCCAGTACAGCGGCCATCTCCGTGGATCCTATTCCCGTGGAGAATGCCCCAAATGCTCCGTATGTGCAGGTGTGCGAGTCCGCCCCTACGATGACGTCTCCCGGATGCACGTGTCCTTTCTCAGGCATTACCTGATGGCAGATACCTCCGCGCCCAATGTCGTAGAAGTTCTTGATACCTTGCTCTTTGACGAAATCACGCATCGTTTGCTGGGCGCTCGCCGCTTGTTCTGTTGGGGGAGGAACCAAGTGATCGAAGATCACGACCAGTCTGTCGGGATCACGTATCTTCGTTTCATCGAGCTTCCTCCAAGATTGGACTGTCATTGGCCCAGTGAGGTCATGAACCATCGCGGAGTCGATTCTTGCCTCCACAATCTCCCCTGGAGACACCTCTTCCTTGTCAGAAGCTCTTGCAAGAATCTTCTCTAGGATGTTCATGCTCAGGTTCCTACGATTCTAATCCGCACATCTTTCTGATGTCCTTGCCAACTTTCTCGATCTGGTGGCCTTCGAGTTTCTTCATGCTATCATGAAGTTCCTTCATGCTTCGCTGAGGGTCTGATGTCCACTTCTTGGCGAACTTTCCGTTGCGCACGTCCTCAAGGACTGCTTCCATGTTCTTGCGCACGTGAGCGTCGATGATTCTTGGTCCCTCGATGAGGCCCCCGTATTTCGCGGTATCCGACACGCGGCGTAGCATGCCCAAGAACCCCCCTTGGTAGACGAGATCCATGATCAGTTTCATTTCGTTACACGCCTCGAAGTAAGCAAGTTCCGGCGGGTAACCTGCTTCGACCAAGACCTCGAAGCCGTTCTTGATGAGTTCGATTAGGCCGCCCACGAGAACTGCCTGTTCACCAAAAAGGTCGGATTCGGTTTCGTCCTTGAAGGTTGTCTCGATCACTCCAGCTCGTGTCGAGCCTATGGCCTTGCACATTGCCAAGGCCCGTTGTTTCGCGCGCTTGGAAACATCGTGGTAGACCGCAAAGAGGGAGGGAACACCGAAACCCTGCTCGTACAGCTCTCTCATTCTGAATCCTGGGCTCTTCGGTGCAATCATGATGACATCGACATCATTCGGCGGCACAATCTGCTTGAAGTGAATGTTGTACCCGTGCGAGAACCCAAGCGTCTTGCCGCTCTGAAGACTCGGGAGGATTTCTCTCTGGTACACTTCGGGCTGTTGCAGGTCGGGAATGAGAATGTGCACTATCGTTCCTTTTCTAGCAGCCTCTTGGATAGACCGTGGTTCAAATCCGTCGGCGGTCGCTTTCTTCCATGAGTTGCCATCCGGTCTCACGCCGACGATGACCTCTACGCCAGAGTCTCGCATGTTGAGTGCTTGCGCGCGGCCTTGAGATCCATACCCAATTACTGAAACCACTTGATCGTTGAGTTCTCTCAGGTCAACGTCTTTGTCTAGGTATACCCTTACCATCCTACTTCACCTCCGTGCGACTCTGCTGACTTCTGCTCTCTTGACAAGGCGGTGATTCCCGTCCTCGCGACCTCCTTGAGCCCGAACTTCCTACTCAGCTCAATGAAGGCGTTGATCTTGTCCGAGTCGCCTGAGGCTTCCACGATTATGCTATCATCAGAAAGATGCACGATCTTGGCTCTGTAGACATCCACAAAGCTCAGGATCTGAAGCCTATCTTCAGGATTGGGAGCCATCTTCACAAGCGCGAGTTCTCTGAGCACCGCTCTGCTCGAATCGACTACCTCTGCTTTGATGACGTCGACTAGGTTCTCAAGATGTTTGACGAGTTGTAGAGCCTCGCTCTCATTGCCGCGCATTGTTAGAGTCATTCGCGCGACTTGATCCTTCTCGGAGGTTCCGATGGCGACGCTAGTGATGTTGAACGCCCTTCTCCTGAACAGGTTCGACACGGTGTAGAGAACCCCGGGCTTGTGCTCGACGAGCACGTCGATGGTCACTTCTCGGTTAGGGGATGTCATGCGACAGTCACTTCCCCTAACGGCGCTCCCGGCGCGAGCATGGGCTTAGCGTCCTCCTCAGGGGAAATTGGAACGTCAATAATGGTCGTGACCCTGCTGGTCAGGGCGTTCTTCACAGCACCACTCAGCTCTTTGTAGTCCCCGACCTGCATCCCCACAGCTCCGTAGGCCTCGGCCAATTTCGGAAAGCAAGGAGATCTTCCAAGCTCTACGGCGATGTATCGTCGCCCATAGAACAGACGATGCCACTGCGCAACCATACCGAGCATGCGGTTGTTGAGGATCACGACTGTTACAGGGATCTCTTCCTCGATTGATGTGGCCAGGGCATTCTCAGTCATCGCAAAACTGCCGTCGCCAGCAATGTCGACGACGGGCGTGTCTGGGCGGCCGGTTTTTGCTCCAAGAGCGGCAGGAAATCCGAAACCCATTGTGCCGAGACCCCCGGAGGTAATGAACTGTCTGGGGCCGTATGCTTGGAAGTGAAGAGCGCACCACATCTGATTCTGTCCAACTTCTGTGGTCACAATCGTCTCGCGAGGAAGCAGTTTCCGCAGTAGCCTGACAACCCGAACCGCTGAAAGATACGGCCCGTCTCTTTCGAGTTGCTCGAGATCGATCTCGTTCTTGGCCTTGTGGAACCAATGCAATTCGCGTTTCTGAGCGAGTCGGTGCTGAAGACCAGCGTGAATCGCTTTCAGTGCTTTCTTTGCGTCACTGGTAAGTGAGAGTGTCGGTGCTTTGTTCTTCCCTATTTCAGCCTTGTCGTTGTCGACGTGTAGGATTTGGCTGTTTGGACAGAACTTGTCGACATTTCCTGTCGTCCTGTCAGCGAGTCGGGATCCGACGACAAGTATAACGTCAGCTCTCGATACAATTTGGTTTGCTTCAGATGATCCATGCATCCCGATTATTCCGATAGATAGTGGATGATCTTCGGGCACGCATCCTTTACCCATGAGCGAGGTCGCAACCGGAGCCATCAGCAACTCTGCCAACGCAATCAATTCTGGGGAGGCTTCTGAGATTCTGACTCCTCCTCCGGCGAGGATCAGTGGACTACTTGCGTTGGCGAGCGCATCAGCCATTTTCAGAACAGTTTCGGAGTCAGGATCGGGAAGCGGCCCATACCTGAGAGGTACGGCTTGATCTGCGAATTCCATCAAGTCAGTCTCTTGCTGCACATCTCTCGGGATATCGATTAACACCGGCCCGGGTCTTCTGGTAGAGGCGATGTGGAAAGCACTCTTTACGATTTGAGGGATCTCCGCAGCCTTCCTAGGCTGGAACGTATACTTGGCAATGGATGTGACCACTCCGATGATGTCCGTTTCTTGAAAGGCATCTTTCCCGATAAAGGCTCTTGGGACCTGACCCGTGATCGCGATTATGGGCGACGAGTCCATGAAGGCGGTTGTGATCCCGGTGACAAGATTCGTGGCTCCTGGTCCAGAGGTTGCCATGCAGACGCCCACTCGTCCAGTTGCGCGGGCGTACCCGTCGGCCATGTGAGCGGCTGTTTGTTCGTGGCGAACGAGAATGTGCCTGATCCTCAGCTCGGATGGCAGGTCTTGCATCTTGTGGAATACGTCGTACACTGGCATTATGGCGCCTCCGGGAAGGCCGAAAACGACTTCAGTCTTCTCTCGTCTAAGTGCCTCAACCAGAGCATTCGCGCCAGACATTTGCATAGAGCATAATCACTTCAATTTTTTTCTCGACCTCGCGAAAAACTAGGATGATCGCGAGGTCTACTGAATCAGAATAAGGACTAGGACGACACTGACGACGATCGGCAATGTTGCCGATCCTGCGCCGAATTTGGATAGACTGTACAGGCTGCGGTGTCGCAAGGTCCTTAGGACCGCCCGGAGCTGCCGAACTTCCATATAAAACTAATCCATGAATTCGATTCATGTGCATGAAGAGGGGACCTAGCGCCGCCCGCGGGCGGATGAATTGCTGCGTCCACGTCCTGTTTCTGCCTGACCGGTCTCCTGTCAGCCTAGCCTCGAATGCCGGGCTAGTGCCAGAGTGCCGCTCCCCACTTTCGGACGTACATGCCACTGATCGGAATTCCAGTGCCACATTTGCGGCATCTGTTCTCCCCAGTGATCTTGTAGGAAATGACTCTGTAGCCGTCCCTGGCAATGACGCACTCGCCGCACTCCGGACAGACCGTGTTCTCGTACTTGTGGCCCCGAACATTCCCTATGTAGGGATACCTCACTCCAGCCCTCCACGCGGCTTTGCGGGCGTGCTCCAGTACCCGCACCTCGGTCGCAGGCGCACGGAACTTGTATGCGGGAACATATCGAGTGAAGTGTAGTGGCGTCTCTGAGCCTAGGTATTTCAGATGCTTGTCGATGACGGATGCGACCGTGGACTCGCTGTCGTTGACGCCTGGGATGACCAAGTTCACTATCTCGACATGTATGCCCATCTTCTTCGCGGCCTGAGCGTTCCGCCAAGGCACGCTTGCATCAACGGAACCAAAAAACTCCCTGTAGGCGCCTTCGTCTCCTTTCACGTCAATCTTCAGACCGCCCAAGCCTGATCGTCTGAGCAGATCGAGTGCCTCAAGGGTCATGTAACCATTTGAGACATAGCAGCAGTAGAGACCTCGTTCTTTGCCGATGGAGAAGACGCCCGATGCCCAGTCAGTGAGAAGGGTCGGCTCTTGGAAACTGGCACAAAGCCCCTCGTCACCGGACTCTAGCGCCATCTCAACAATCCTCACCGGCGGTACGGAATAGGATCTCTCCGGTCTCGGGCACGACTTGGAGAGGTCGTGGTTCTGGCACCATGGGCAGTCAAAGTTGCAGGACCAGGTGGAGAACGTCAGGGCGGTCGATCCAGGCCAATAGTGAAAGAACGGTTTGATCTCGATCGCACGACTCTCCACTGCGCTTAGGTCCCCGTATACGAGCGTATGCAGCCTTCCGTCAATGTTCTTCCGAGTCTTGCACGTGCCAAGCTGGTCCGGATCGATAACACATCTCCGTTCGCATAGGGTGCACTGCACCTTGTGGCCCGCGAGCTTTACGTAAAGCGTGGATTCGCGAACTGAGGGTCTATCTCGGAGGTCCAAGGAACACGCTCACACTTTCCCCGCACGAGCTGCGCACTCACGAAGTTCTCTGCACGAGAACTAGTCTCTGCCTCCCAATCTGTGCGGCATCAGATGGGCCTAATTCCCCGTTAAACTTGACTGGTTCGCTATTCTCTTCTCCATGTGCGAGTGATAACCTATTGCGCTTGAGGATTCGGCGGATGTGATCGGGATGCTCGTCCTCTGACTTGCCAGCGTGTTTCGCAACATCGGTGATAAAGTGCTCAAGTATCTGGTCGATACATAGCCCGGTCTTGACGGGTTCGGAGACCATCGACCCTCGCCGGCTAACTGCCTCAGGATTCTTTCGAAGGAATCCTTCCATATCGCTGAGTATTGGGCCGAAGTGAGGCAACAGAAGCCCCGCAGGATTCATGCTAATGATTTCGGCGAGCGTCTTCACGTATTGCTCTTCATCGAAATGGAAGGTGCGGTCGCTGGCATATGAGGGCGAATCCCGGGTAGTGCATTCCAACCGCGTCGCCGGCGCGTGGCCGAGGGTTTAGAAGATCCTCAGACCCAGATGTTCGAGCCAATAGTTCAGATAGTTTAGTAAACACAAGCGAAGAACAAACGGTAGAGTTCTTTCCCCAGCACGTCAGAAGAGAATGCAGTGGTTGAGCTCCGAGAAATCAGAGCTAACCTAGCTCATGCTTGAACGCGCCTGTTAGGAGGGCGAGTTCTGTGAAATCGTACTCCTCGAAACCATTGTAAGGTTTGAAGAGATATCTGCTCTCTCTGTATTTCTTCCACATGTCTGCTGGGGCAAGCCTCTTTGACATGTTTATGCGGGCGATGTCGACGCCCAGCACTCCTTTCTGGGATTCTATGTTATCCTTAACAAAAGCTTTGATCTTGTCCCTGCCTACTGAAAGCATCGACAGAAGAATATCATCTTCGCCGAACGAGTACGCGGCATACGTCGGAAACAAGTCATTTGGATAATCTAGGTGGACCGTGTGGCTGAAAACACTTACAACCTCACCGGAGGCGACTCTTAGGGCAACTTGGTATCTTTCAAGCTGCGTGGGCCTATCCTTAGGAGCAGGGAAGAAGACCGGCTTCAGCAGAGTGATAGTTCTTGTCTTCTCTGAGTTCGCTGCGGGAGGAATGCCCTTGACAAGAATGTCGGCGAAAGAATCGATGTCGTTTACATCATACATTATGCTCAGGAAATCCTTCTCTTCTTGCTGGGAGATGTATAGTGGGGTGCAATGTTCGTTGGATATCTTGTCTAAGTTGCTCAGCACTCTCTGCCAGCTGTCATCCAAGTCGGTCTTTGGAAACACCCGCAATAGTATCATCATAGAATGGTCCCTATGATGCAAGCTAACGCTGCTTCCAGGTATTAATCTCTTACAGAACTGTCAGGCGTCAACTACACGCTTCGACCTAGCGCCGCTATGTTGGTGACTGGCGCCAGACGCCCCTAGCGCACCACATTGGATCGACGATGGCGCGCTAGGCGACAGACTTGAGAGCGTCTACGAGCTGGATCTGGTATGGGCCAAGCTTGCCGCCGAAGTTGACGGCAGTGATCTTCACGACGCCTGGGACTCTTGCAGCAGCTGAGATGCCCACTCCCGTCGCTCTCTTGACAACGTCAGAGTCGATTCCGTTGAAGACAAGTTCGTATACGCTCTGCACTCCTTGCGGAACTTGGGAGTCTGGAAGAGCCGCTCTGAGTGCGGGACAGAAGAAGTGATTCGTCGACGCTGGCAGCTTGTATTTCATGGAACCAACCTTGGATCCGGATCGGCATATTCCGCCTGGAAAAGTCAGCACGACACCCTCTACCGCACCCATTGCATCAACAGCCTTCTCCGCCGCCTCCAAACCCGAAAGTTGCGAGTCAGCCATGATGATGAAGTTACCTCCTGCGACGCCCTTTCTGACCCCAAACTTGTCCTCGATTATGAACTCCCCCTCCATGACGGGTATTCGCCACACCGTTCGATCTCCGATCTTGTCCCTCTTCTGAAATCCGTCGCCGAACTTTCGAAGCGCCCGTCCAACCTTGAGCGCACGCTTTGCGTCAGGCATCGCGTCAAAGGCCGCGGTAGTCGGGCACGTTAAGATACATTGCCCAATCCGCGTGAGCATCTGAACCTTCAGCTCCCGCCTTGACCGATGCCAGATTTGAACAAGAACGCCAGGCCGTCCGTCAGGAGTCCGCCCCGGAGGAACTACTGAACCCTCCACGCCTGCTTCCGCAGGCGACATGATTATCGAGGAAGCAAAACCTGTGGCAGTCTTCCCTGCAACGGTTGCCCACTTCTCATTGACCGCGGTCACCAGCATCCTTCCCGCTACCATCGGGAATGCTTCTGCAAAAGTCTCCTCTACTTCGACTCCATTGAATTCCACAAACAGTCACCTAGAACAAGTGGACTCTCCGGTTTGACCAGAGAGCTGCCGTCAAACGATTTAATTGTTTCCGCGGACCGCTTGGCGAGGCGTCCCATTTTGGGATCTCGTTGAGGCTAGCGTCACAGAGTTCGCGACCAATCTAGGAGGCTCAAGAATCGGCCGGGATGTGCTCGAACGTTCTCGATCACAGGCGTTGGGAGGTTTGGCTAGTTGGTTCACCGCGCTCCCAAAGCGGTCCTTACAGCTTTTCCCAGCTGGTGGCAATGGTTCAAGCCAAGAGTTATAGACATCAACAGCGATTGCATGCCGGAGCTGGATGGACTAATGGTTGTCAAAGTTGGATTCCTGAAACTTGGATGCATAGGATCCGCGTTATTGCTTGAATTCATGCTTGACGAGAGAGCGGAGAGACAGGACGTGGACGTTCGCGTCGTTGGTGCCGGAGCCAAACTTGGCGTGGAACAGGCAGAAGAGGTTGCCCAGAGATTACTCGAGTTCAAGCCGCATCTCGTCGTTGTGACGAGCCCAAATGCTACGCTTCCGGGGCCAAAGAGGGCTAGGGAGGTCATCAAAGGCGCCGGCATTCCAACAGTCGTCGTCTCTGACAGCCCGGGGAAAAAAGCGGCCCAAGAGCTGGAGCAACAAGGCTTCGGCTACATCATAGTTGAGGCCGACTCCATGATTGGTGCGAGAAGGGAATTCCTCGACCCTCTGGAGATGGTACTATTCAACCTAGATGTCACTAGAGTCTTGGCAGTGACCGGAGCATTGAATCTTCTGACAGCCGAGATTGACCGGGCGATAGACGCTCTCAGGAAGAATCTCCAAGTGCCGCTGCCGAGGATTGTTGTGGACAAGGAGAAGGCCATCAAGGCTGCGTCGTTCTCAAACCCTTACTCGGCATCAAAGGCGATAGCGGCGTATGAGACGGCACGCAGAGTTGCTGACATGACCGTTGAAGCCTGCTTCGTCGTCAAGGAATGGGAACGGTACACGCAGCTCGCGTCAGCCGCTCATGAGATGATGCGACAAGCGGCTCGGCTTGCGGATGATGCCAGAGAGATCGACAAGTCTCAAGACGGTGTGTCTAGGATGCCTCACTATGACGACGGTAGCATCCTCCAGAAGAGGAAGCTAATCGAGAAACCGACTAAACCCTAACTTGTAGGTGCAGCGAATCGGCCGGGCAACAGCGCCATGACGCGGGCATGACGCTCCATCTCCGAGTAGGAATCCAAAATGGTTTCCTTGATGGTTGGTTGCGAACCCTGAGCCCTCTATAGGAGAGGCCAACTCAGCATTCTGCTCTTCTCAAGCGCGATGAGAACTGGAACACCAACGACCACGGCGGCTAGAACGCTGTAGGCCGCTTCAAGAGGAGTCTGAATCGCCCCTGCCACAAATATTGCAGGAAGCGCTTCTATTGGAATCGGGTAGACTTGATAGAGCCCTCCAACTATGAGCATGAATATTCTAACCATCACATCTAACTCCACAGCTACGAAGGCGACTAAAGCAACCACAGGAGCCAAACGAGGGACGCTCAATCTGGCGTCCTGGACTCTGCGTACAAGGAAAGCGACAGCAAAGACGGCTACGAACCCGAGATAGGTGTCCCAAAGTGTCCACAGAGGAATATGTCTCGCCAGCGGATGTGCGAGAAACGCCAGCAGTTGGACCCCGTAGATCCCAGCGGTGAGAAACCACTTTCGTGACATCAAGAAACCCGCACCCAGTGCCCCGACAGCCTCTGCAATTCCAAACAGGTTCTCGATCCAGAAGCTATCGGGCCTGATGAACCGCCCTCCTATCCAACCGATCGCTGCTGCAAGGAACCCAAGGTATGGTCCGAGGATTATGCCTTCTAATGGTTCCATGACTATGCTCATTCTCCGAAAGCCAACGAGCGGCGGCGCGTATGAGAGGACGATATGAACAGCTGCCAGTGTTGCGACGGCGGTTACATACAAGCTTCTTCGCCCTCTCAGAGTCATGGCTTCCTACCGCGCGTGAATGTATCGCTTACTTGATACCGCAAACGCATGTAATATAACGGCTGCTAGTGCTATCATAATGTCTGGTTATGCGACGATGTCAGGAATCAGCGTTACAGTTGTCTCGGGTAGAAGCTTATCGCAGGCACGAAATCGCGAGCGCGGAAAGTTCTCCGACGAGTATGCTCGATCGGTTGCCATCTGCGAGCTGGACCCTGAGGATATGAAAGAACTTGGTGCAGTGGAGGGCGAGAGCATTCGAATCATGACAACGTTTGGGCAGGCGATCCTAAGGGCCACCGTATCCAGGCAGGCTCCGCACAGGGGAATCGCATTCGTTCCCTATGGCGCTTGGGCAAGTATGCTGTTTGACCCTTCGACCCACACTTCTGGCATGCCGACGCTGAAAGGGCTCACGGCAATCATCGAAAGAGCGCCGGAAGCGAAGGTTGCCACGCTTCAGGAAATCACGCAGATGAAGGCTGAGTGAGAGGAATGTCAAGGACGACGACGCAGAACGTAGTCTGCACTTTCTGCGCATCCGGCTGTGATGACCTTCAGATAACCCATGATGGTCGGAGCATCGTATCGGCTCGTAACGGCTGCGCGATCTCGCTGAGCAGATTCGCCAACACGAAAGAGAGCCGCCTACTGAAGCCGCTCGTCAGGACGAAGGGGACGCTGCGTCCGACGACGTTCGCCAGGGCCGTAGATCGAGCTGCACGGATCCTAAACAACGCGAGATATCCGCTGCTGTACGGATGGAGTCAAACGTCATGCGAGGCCATATCCAAAGGCGTCGAGCTTGCTGAGCTTGTCGGTGGCCTCATCGATAACACCACGACCTCGTGCCACGGACCTACGATACTTGGACTCCAAGATGTAGGCGAGGCAACCTGCACGCTCGGCGAAGTCAGACATTCAGCCGACCTAGTCATCTACTGGGGATGCAACCCAATACACTCTCATCCCCACCATACCAACCGGTTCACGATCTTTAGCAAGGGAAGGTTCCGAAAAACTCGGAAAGACCGAAGACTTATCGTCGTAGACGTAAGACGAACCGACACTGCCAAACTTGCTGACCGATTCATCCAAATCCAGCCGAACGGCGACTACGAACTCCTAACCGCGTTGAGGACGGCGGTCAAGGGCGAAGAAATCGAGCAGGACTCGATCGCTGGAGTTCCGACGGAGACTGTCGAAGAAATTGCAGACATGATGTGTGAGTGCGAGTTTGGAGCGCTATTCTTTGGTCTCGGCCTCACCATGACTGCTGGAAAGCATCGGAACACAGAAGCGGCGCTCGCTCTCGTGAGAGACCTCAACTACGTGACGAAGTTCGTGATCATCCCCATGCGAGGATGGTTCAACGTAACAGGTGCCAATGAGGTCTCAACTTGGCAGACTGGATACCCCTACGCGGTGGACCTAACGCAGGGGTACCCGAGGTTCAACCCTGGCGACACGTCAGCTATTGATGTGTTTGTACGCGGAGAAGCAGACGCCGCACTTGTCGTTGCGTCTGATCCCGTTTCCCATTTTCCCAAGGCGGCGGTGAAGCATCTTCTCAACGTCCCGATCGTTACCATCGAGCCCAAGAGGACTCCGACGTCTGAAGCATCTGAGGTCGTCATTCCTTCCGCGATCATTGGCATCGAAGCGACCGGGACGATATACCGAATCGACGGCGTGCCACTCGAGGCTAGAAAGGTGATCGACCCACCTACGGGCGTGAGATCTGACGTTCAGATTCTTGATGCAATCATCGAGCGCGTGAAGAGCCTAGGAGTGAGATGATCATGTCGGAACTTCTCATTCGGAATGGCTACGTCTTCGATCCGCTGAATGGAATCGAAGGAGAAAGGATGGATATCGGTGTTAGGAACGGCAAGGTGGTGGAGAAGGTCAGCCGGAAAGCACGCCTACTGAACGCCTCAGGCATGACCGTGATGCCAGGAGGCGTCGATATCCACTCGCACATCGCTGGCTCCAAGGCCAATTGCGCGAGGATGATGCGTCCAGAAGATCATTCCAAGGACCCTGAACCCAAGACGAAGTACACGCGTTCCGGCGTCGGCCATACTATACCGTCAGTATTCACGACCGGTTACCGATATGCAAGGATGGGGTACACGACCGTGTTCGAGCCGGCTACTCCACCACTTAAAACAAGGCACACGCACGAGGAACTGAATGATATTCCTATCATCGACAAAGGATGCTTTCCGCTCTTCGGGAATAACTGGTTCGTGATGGAGTACGTCAAGCAGGGAAGAATCGATGAGCTTGCAGCGTACGTTGCATGGATGCTTGAGGCGACAAAGGGCTACGCGATCAAGATCGTGAACCCCGGAGGAATCGAAGCCTGGCGATGGGGACGTAACGTCAGGCGACTGGACGACAAGGTCCCGAACTTCGACGTGACTCCGAGAGAAATCGTGCGAGCCTTGTGCCAAGTTAACAGCCTCCTTAACCTACCTCATGCAGTCCACATTCACCCGAACGCTTTGGC
>Ga0209725_1000404_pt1 | contig 26754 bp, 25 predicted proteins | sample I18A1metaG_FD_184145 | JGI IMG/M metagenome (GOLD analysis project Ga0209725, IMG submission 184145) | Lake sediment bacterial and archeal communities from Gulf of Boni, Indonesia to study Microbial Dark Matter (Phase II) - ​I18A1 metaG... | ecosystem: Environmental > Aquatic > Freshwater > Lake...
GTACACCAACGGTCAGGCGAATTCTATGCGAGCTTGATGAACTTCTCCGGATTCCTGTCAAACTTCTGTTTGCACATCGGAGAACAGAAGTAGTAGGTCTTCCCGTTGTAATCGGACTTCCACTTTGCGGTCTTCTCATCCACTTCCATCTGACATACTAGATCGAGAACCATGTGAAATTCTCCTCTTGCGATCGGTTGCCAAGGAGACTAGTCTGCATTTCCTACAATCGGAGTGATTGGTCAGCTGTTATCACACATCTGCGTGCTCGCGTCGAGTCAAGAACCGAATTGAGCCATCGCCCACATTTCCGAAGCAGCTTGACCGCACGGACGGATCGCTAGATGCTGTACATGTCCGAAATCTGTTTTGACGCATCGTGCAGTCCTAGCTCTGACAGCGTACTTGACATTGGGACACCATCGTTCGTCCATCCCCGGAGGTTGTAGTATTCGTCAAGCATGGGATCGAGCGCGACGGTGGTATTCTTTGAATGCCCTTCTGGCAAGGGCGTCTGCAGCAGTCTCCGCGGGAGCGAGTCGTCTTTTCGGCTGAAGCCCTCCCTCGCGTTGAAGGCCCGTTCAAGGTTGTAAATTCTCTCGCCGATGTTGATCAAGTCCCTCCCCGTAAAGGACACGTTCGTGACCGACCGAAGCAGACGCGCGTAATGGTCGGGGTTCAAGGCGAACTGTGAGAACCGGCATAGAACCATCGAGTCTGTGGCGGCTGAGATGTTCTGAAGCAGCATTGTGAGACTTGCTTTTCCGTCTGTCTTGAAGCGATCTATGAGGGCCGGGCTCCCCAGAACCTCAGGAGAAGTCATGTATCCGCGAAGATGGCACGCTCCGCGGTTCGACGTAGCGTATGCCAGCCCCATCCCTTGAATCCCTCTAGGATCATAGCCCGGCATCTCAAGTGCTTTGACGCTCATCGAGAACTCCGGGTGTCCATGTCTTTCTGCAAGCCTGAACGACCCTTCACCGAGCTCGCTGCCGATACCGGACCGCTCGCCAGTCAGTCTGACAAGGTTCACGATGGCCTCCGCGTCCCCAAAATTAGGGCCTCCTGATAGATGACCGGCTGCTGACAGTTCCATCGCGCATGCTATTGTGCTGCCTGTCGAGATAGTATCCAGCCCGTACTCGTTGCAGAGGTAGTTCGCTTCTGCGATGGCTTCCAAGTCTCGCACAGCGCAAGCGGCGCCGAGCGACCACACACTCTCGTATTCTGGGCCCTCCCCTTGTCTGTCTCTTCCGGGAATCTTCGTCTGTCGTCCGCAGGCTATTGTGCAAGCGTCACAGGCGACACGTTTCTCCAGTATTCGCTCCCTGATCGTCTCTCCAGAAATCGCGTCCGCGTCTTCAAAGTAGCCTCTCTGAAAGTTGAAGGAAGGTAACGCTCCGATCTCATTGATCACGTTCACCAATACGGTCGTTCCGTAGTTCGGCAACGAGTCCTTCGTGATGGGGTTCTTTGCAACAGCCTCAAGGCACAAGCGGGCAGTTGCTGTGAACTCTTCTTTGTTTGCTATGGTCGGTTCTTGGCTTCCGAGTGCGGCGATGGCTTTGAGGTTCTTTGAACCCATGACTGCTCCAACGCCGCCTCTGCCGGCCGCTCTGTGCTTGTCGTTGATTATGGAGCTAATCAGAATATGCCGTTCGCCCGCAGGCCCGATACATGTGACCTTGGCGTCTTTCTCGGTCTCCGACCTAACGATATCCTCCGTTGTGTGAGTGTTTGATCCCCAGATGTGATCGGCGTTGCGAACCTCAACCGTGTCGTCGCGGATCCACAGGTAGCTCGGCTTCCCGGCCCTACCCTCGATCACTACAGCGTCCCAGCCAGCTCGTTTCAGCTGAACCCCGAAGTGTCCTCCCGAGTTCGAATCGAAGATCGTTCCAGTCAGAGGGGACCTGGTTATCACCGAGTACCGACCGGCGGTCGGCGCTCCTGTCCCGGTAAGCGGGCCGGTTGCAAAGACCAGCTTGTTTTCCGGAGATAGAGGATCGGTTCCGCGAGGTAATTCGCGGAAAAGCACGTCGACGCCTAGGCCTCGTCCGCCCAGAAAGAGTTCAGCTTGCTCGCTTGTTAGAGGATTCGAGGAGACCTTCTTTTCAGTCAGATCGATCCTGAGGATCTTCCCCATCCACCCGTACAAGACTTCCTCGCCTCCTCCTAGAAGTCCTTGAACTTCCTGTACGCGTTCTCCGGACAAGTCTTGCATTTCTTGACGTACACTGTTTGAATTTCGAGAGGCTGCTTGGACACGTAGTTGCTGGGGCAGATCTTGCAGGGAACCTCCTCCACGAACCAAGAGTCATCATACTTGGCCCAGCTCAGCGAGTTTACGATGTTGATTCCGTTGCTGGTCCCAAGCCGGAATTTGTCCGGCCTTAACAGATCGGGCGAGTTTGCTGCTGCGTGTATGCATCTAATCGCCTCAAGGAAATTCGTTACGCCACCGGCAGCCTTCACACCCAGCCTGTCGCCTACGGTTTCGCGCATCAACTTCAGATGGGCCGGGTAGGCGCCCATCGGCCCGAAGCCGGTGGAGGTCTTGACGAACGCCGCACCCGCCTCCTCGCATATTCTACAGGCTTCAACAATCTCCTGATCCGCAAGGTAGCCGGTTTCAAGGATCACCTTCACTGGGGCTCCGTCCACCTTCTTCACCACTGCGCCGATATCATCTCGAACGAAATCACGCATCGCTCGGCTCTCGTCGCCTGTAGAGGCGGTCATCTCCCGTACGCCTCCAACGTTGATCACCATGTCAATCTCGGTAGCTCCATTCCCAACGGCATCGGAGGCCTCAAACGCCTTCGATTCGGTCGACATCTGCCCAAGCGGAAATCCCACAACGCTCGCGACACCTACTCGACTTGACCTAGACTTGAGATAGCGAGAGGCTTCGCGCACCCAGCGTCCATTGACGCAAATGGTGGCGAAGCCATGAGTATCGGCCTCATCGCACACTGAGCGAATCTTGCTCTTCAAGACGTGAGGCCTCAGCTCGGTATGATCGATCAGTCTCGCTACCTGGTCCTCCCTCAACAGGTCAGCGACTTGCCTAAGCGATTGGCTGGCAATCCTCATGGTCGTCATCTGGGTAGAAAGGACTTGACGTTGAGGGGAATGAACCTTCCGACTTCGGCAGTGACGTTCTGGTACAATGACCCCTCGTCACAGCGTGACTGACTTCTGAGAAGAGTATGCGACTGCTCTGTCATGTACGTTTTGTGTCTTGGGAGCGAACGGCGCGCTTTGAGGCTTGTCACTGAATCGAATACGGGCAGCTAGCCGTGATTTCGTTGGTCGCTTGGCCTACTGCTGATTTGTTGGCTGAAAACGAAAGGTCTCATTGACCGACTTCAGCTTTTCGAAGTGCTCGTCCTTTGTCAGTAATCTTGCTTTCAGCCGAAGGCAGACGGCCGCAATGAGTACGTCAACTGCTGGCAGCGGCGTGCCCTTGGCGAGCAGTCTCGTTGAGAGCCGAAGCGCTTCATCATAGTCTTGAGCCGTCGGGTAGACCACGGTGAGTCGCTTGCAGCCCAAGGCTTTCGGGAACTCCAGTATGTTGAAGATTGTCGTGAGGCCGGAAAGTTCTTGCCCGGCCTTCATGGCGCCAATCAGGTAGCTGGTGTCGTAGAGGTCCTCCGCCACTCGAGAGCCCTCGCATTGACGTAGTACCGTTCTGCTTGCTCCAAGCTAATGTTGGAAAGGTCAACACCGTCTTTCTCAACGATGGAGAGGAGCTGCGCGGTCGCTCTCGAGCGGCCTTCTAGGTTCTCTAGATATTCTGCAATTGCTCGACGAACGACCTCGCTCCAGCGCACCTCACGATGTTTCTTCATGCGACGGTGCAAGTCATCTGGAAGGGAGAGGGTCACATTCGCCATAGTAGGGTTTTGCGATTGCACGTATTTAAGTGATTTCACAAAACCGCCACCTATCATCCCGCGCTAAGTACCATCACCTTTTTAGATCACGCACCCATGTCCCGTTGCAAGAAGTGCTCACAGCCGCGTGGACATCCACAACACTTTGAGTTCTTCTCGAAATGACCAAAAGCTCAAGCAGTGAGATCGCGGAAGTCTGAGAAAACGCCGGAATTCTAGTTCCCGTAGCTGCCCGAAGCATGACAGAACGGCGACCCAGTTTTCGGCCTCGTACAGAACTGCGGTGTAACCGCTGAGGCTGAGGAGACAACAAACAATGAGTAGTTTCGAAGAACTGGGCCTAAGCCCAGAGATATTGGGCGCTATCAAAGCGCTCGGATTCAACGTACCGTTTCCCATCCAAGAAGCAGTCATTCCGCTTCTTTGGAGCGGAAGCGATGTTATTGGTCAGGCACACACCGGAACTGGAAAGACCGCAGCATTTGGCCTACCGATCCTAGAGATCGTTGATGAGAACAACCCGAACGTTCAAGCGCTAGTGCTCGTTCCCACGCGCGAGCTTGCGATGCAAGTCGCCGGCGACATCAACTCGTACGGCAAGTTCACGCGCAAGCATGCCTTGGCGATCTATGGCGGTCAATCAATCCACGCACAGATTGATGCCCTAGAAGAACACCCGCATATTATCGCTGGAACACCCGGTCGCATCTTGGATCACCTCGAACGCGGATCACTCCGACTCGAGAATGCGGAGTGCGTTGTCCTGGATGAAGCGGATCGAATGCTTGACATGGGCTTCATACAGGATGTTGAGAACATTCTGCAGCGAATCAGAAGAAAGCCTCAAACCGCGCTCTTCTCGGCGACTATGCCCGAGGAAGTGCTAACACTAGCCCGTAAGCACATGAAGAACCCTCGCGAAGTCCTAATCGAGTCAGAGGATCTCAACGTAAAAGAAATAAAACAATATTCCTGCCAAGCGGAATCCGAAAGAAAACTTGACACACTTCTGAGGCTCTTGCACGACGTCAAAGTGGAACGCGCCATAGTGTTCTGCCGCACCAAGCGAAGCACATTCTGGCTAAGCGAGTCACTCAGGAGAAGAAACGAGCACGCCATAGCGATCAACGGCGACCTCTCCCAAAACCAACGCGACGCAGCAATGGAGGCCTTTCGAAGCGGTCGCAGTCGCATATTGGTTGCAACGGATCTTGCAGGCAGAGGTCTAGATATCGAAGGAGTTACGCACATCATCAACTACGACGTGCCCGAGGATCCGTACACGTACTTCCACAGGATTGGTAGGACCGGACGGGCCGGCAGGACTGGGACGGCGATAACAATCGTATCCGCTGAACAGAAGGCGGACTTTCGAGCAATAGAGACACTAGCGGACTACCAAATTGAACGCCTCAACTTCAGCAAATCCGACTTGAACTCATTCACTTCGAGCAATAAGGGACCGAGACGATCCACTGACAAAACTTGGCGAAGACTCGAAGCAAGGCCCCATCGATACATGAGACGCACTCAAGGCTCGCCTTTTCGAAGCCCACACAGACCGAGTCACCCATTCTCAGAGGACCTTCAACCTTGAGTAGATGAGCGCGCTAACAGAGTGATAGTCTCGTCGTCGCCTACACAGAAGAGGGCGCGAGAATTATCTACAACGTCCGCTCTCTGCTCGGCGACATAAGGAGACAGGAGGCAACAGTTCCAGATTGGAAGTCTGGGAAGCGATTAAGGGACGAAGAAGCGTCCGGTCCTACAAACCAGATCCTGTTCCGGAAGACATGGTCAGAAAGCTGATCTTAGAAGCGGGCATATGGGCGCCGACCGGAGGGAACGCGCAGACATAGCGTTTCGTAGCGGTTACCGACCCAAGCTTGATCCACAAGATCAAGATGCTAGCGCCAGGAATGCTAGGCGGCCCGCCGGCAGTGATAGTTGTATGCCAAGACGTGGAAGAGGCCGAGAGAAAGGGGAGCGATCTCGGAAGAAACATCCTAACGCTCATGGACACTGCGCTAGCTGCCCAAAACATCCTGCTGGCGGCCTATGATCAAGGCTTGGGCACGTGCCTCATCGCATCCTTCCACCCCGGCGCCATCCAGCAGATCCTGCACTTGCCGCAGTCGATCGTCCCTCAACTTCTGATATCTCTTGGCTATCCGAAAGTGAACCCTCAAGCTCCCAAAAGGAAAAACGAGGTTGTGTGGTTCAATGAATACTCTCACAAACAGTAAACTCGAACAGGAGTTTTTCGAACTGGTCTGCTACATGGTCACCAGTGCCCGAAACTTAATTCCGGAAAACAAACTCTATGGTCCTTTTCGCCTGATCGACGCTGCCAGCCGCCTCATAGACATTGTCAAGAGACTCGATCTGAAGAGCCCCCGTTTGGAATCGATTCAGAAACAGATTGAGGACAGAAAGTACACAGTCATGGATAGCGATGAGGAATTCACCGCCTTTCTAGAAGGTCTGGTGATGAGTCTGGTTCCTCTGATGGAGAACCGAAAAAGTCAGTCCTAGAAGGGAATCGTACAAGTCCAGTTCAACCAACCTCACGTTTCAGGTAGCCGCAGTATTCGTTGACGATGGTTGGCGCCCGCAAAGTCCTATCCTTCCGTCTGGCGCAACTACGAGGATACAGCGGGTTCTTGGAGAATCCCTAGTTGTCTGTAGAGGAGAATAGAAAGATAGCTTGGGACTTCCACGCTGCCCTCAACAGCCGGGACTTGGAGAAGGCGCTGTCGCTGTTGGCGGACGACGCCAGCTGGATCGTGATGCCTGGCGCAACAATCTACACGAAGCAGGATATCAAAAAGTACTTCGAGAAGATCATGAAGACGTACCCGAAGTTCACTGTAAGAGACATTCATCCGCCTGTCGTCTCCGGCGACATGCTCACACACGAGTAAATTCATGAAGTTAGACTTCAGGACCGCCGGGAGGGACAGACTACGGCAGTCGTAGTGATGGAACTACGAAACGGCAAGATCACTCAGGTCCGCCACTACATAGACAAGCTCGAAGCGGCCAACCAGATGGCGAAAGGCGCAGTGACCAAACGCGCCGTGGCAAGGATCGTGAAACAAGTAGAAGACGTGATTACCCCATAGCAGTAGCTAGAGATTCTCCAAGGTCAGATCAGTCACATTCTTCATGGATTGCAGTCTCCCTGCGCATTCCTCGCAGACTCGCTTCTCAAATTCCATCTTGGAGACTCGTTCCTCTATCAAAAGCGGAGTGGGCTCTGCCTGAAGGAAGTGTGCAGTGAACCTTGCCTTTCGTGTTGCTGGTTTCGTTTGGCAGACCTCACAGGCTCCAGCTCGATTGCGTCCTCTGAGCATGGAATCAATCATCAGTACCCAACCCCGTCAACGGCGAGCGAAGGCCGTGCTCCTCAGGTCTGGGCAGGTACCGGCCTTCAAAACGATTGCGGCGACATGCGGTTAGACACAAGTCTCATCCCGGCAAGTGAGATATCTTTCCTGCATCAAGGTGAGAGTGATCCTCCTTGGAACAATATGTCCTCTCGCTTGATCAGGGAACTACCAGCTCACGCGCCGTCCTGTTCGATAAGCAGTCCAGACCGCTACGATCCGTCAAAGAAGAGTTTCGCCAGATCTTTCCTCGACCGGGGTGGGTTGAACATGATCCGAACGCAATTTGGTCGACACAGATCCGAACAGCAAGGCTTGCAAGCGCCAAACACAGGAACAAGATAGTTGCGATTGGAGTGACGAATCAGAGAGAGACCACGCTCGTCTGGGACAGACACACGGGCAAGCCGATACACGAGGCCATAGTCTGGCAGGATAGGAGAACCGCCCCGATCATAGACGACCTAGTGTCGCGAGGCTATTCCTACTACATTCGAAGGACTACGGGGCTCATTCCTGACGCATACTTCTCCGGGCCAAAGATCAAATGGTTGCTAGAGAACGTCCCCAAAGTGAAGAAGAAAGCCAGAAGGGGCGACCTGCTTTTCGGAACCGTGGACACCTTCCTGATTTGGAAGCTAACTGGAGGTCGAGTTCACGCAACAGACCACTCGAATGCCTCAAGGACGATGATCTTTGACATCAATGGAAGGTCTTGGGATCATAGGCTGCTCGATCTTCTGGGAATCCCATCGGACATGCTACCCGAAGTCAGATCTTCAAGCGAGATACTCGGCTACACCGACAGGCGTCTGCTCGGACGAGAGATCCCAGTCAGCGGCGTTGCTGGCGACCAACAGGCCGCCCTGTTTGGTCATGCCGGATTCGAAAGAGGAGCTGCAAAGAATACGTACGGCACGGGGTGTTTCATCCTCCTGAATGCGGGGAACCGTCCCCCGACCGTTCATTCTGGGTTGATCTCTACAATCGCGTGGAGCCTCGATGGCAAGGTCACTTACGCGTTGGAAGGGAGCGTGTTCATCGGAGGAGCAGTCATTCAATGGTTGAGAGACAAGCTTGGCATAGTGAGGAAGGCTTCCGATACTGAGCTCATAGGACGTGAGACGCCGAGTAGCGGAGGCGTATTCTTCGTTCCGGCGCTTACCGGCATCGGCGCACCATACTGGAACATGTACGCCAGAGGTCTCATAATCGGAATTACTCGGGACACAATGAGGAATCAGATCGTCAGAGCAGCACTCGAGTCGATCTGCCTCCAAACAGCGGATGTCCTAGAGGCTATGGCGGGGACAACGAAGAAGCGACTGCGATCTCTGAGGGTCGACGGGGGAGCATCGGTCAACAATTTCCTCATGCAACTGCAGGCCGATCTGCTGGGAATTCCAATCGAACGGTCAGCTATCTCGGAAATGACGGCGTTGGGGGCCGCATTTCTTGCAGGTTTGGCCGTGGGTGTTTGGGACGACCTAGATGAACTTGAGACCCTGAGAAGTGTGGATAGAGTCTTTAGACCATCCATGCGTGCCGACGTGCGGGCCAAGATACGCGAAGGATGGAAACGGGCCGTTCAGAGGGCTCTAGACTGGGCGACGCCTAGCAGTTCTTCGAGATCTTCTTGATACCCTGACAGGAACGCGCTTTGTTGGCTCCGTCTGTGCGGATTTGGCTAGTTCCTTCTCGTAGCCATGGCGTTTCGCGATCTCTCCCTTGTAGGCTCTAATCTGAGAGGTCAGCTCTTTGTATGTCCAGCCCAGAATCTCGCCCATCTTCTTCGCGACTTTGCTGCAGCAGTCGAGGCCTTCGCATTGCCTGAATCCGATGGGGCTTCTTCGAAGCATGAAGTCGCTCAGAGTAAGCGCTGATTCTTTCTCGATTGCGTGGATGACCTCGGCCATGATGTCATGGTTGGTCTTGCATATGCGCTCTCCGAGACGCTTCTCTTTCTTGACGTAGTCGAGCACTTCCCTGCAGCGGGAACCGTAGAGCGAGATGAGGTGAGCGAGCGTTTCTCTACTGATTCCATATTCCGAGGCGAGCGAGTCCATGTTGGCCTCGAACTTGCCAAGCTCGGCGACATCAGCGCCTGGCAGATGCTCTCTCGCAGTCGTGCAGACTGAATGGATCCCTAGCTTGCGAGCGGCCACATCCACGATATCTTCAGCGATCCCTCGGTAGGCTGTGAGCTTGCCTCCGATCACTGAGATCAGGCCCTTCAGTCCTTCTTTCTTCTCGTGGTCGTACATAACGTGGCGACGAGTAACGGCGGACTCCTTGACGCCTTCCACTCGAAGGAGCGACCGTACGCCCGCGTATGTGTAGAAGACGCGATCCCACGATACCCTCGGGAACGCGTTGCGAACCTCGGTTCGCAAGTACTCCACATCGCTGATATCGGCCTTCACGGCGTCCATGTCTCCATCGTAGTCGGTGTCGGTTGTTCCGACCAGCTCGAAATCTAGCCAAGGCATCACAAAATAGGCTCGCTTGTCAGATGCGAACAGGGCTACTGCGTCGCTCGTCACCTTCGGCGTCACGAGATGGATCCCTTTCGTTGTTCGAGCAAGCGGCTGTTGCTTTCCCCTTGCTTCTTTCACGATCTCGTCTAGCCACGGACCGCCAACGTTGACGACTAATCTGGACCGAAACTCGCACGACTCACCGGTGATAGTGTTCTGAACTTTCACACCCACGACGGCGTTGTTCTCTTTCACGAGCCCAACAACTCTAGCATGATTCAGCAAAAGGGCTCCGTGCTTCTCTGCTGAGACAACGTTCTCCATACACAGACGCTCTGTGAGTGCGATCTGAGAATCATAGTAGACATACGCGCCTTTGAGACCAGTCTCGGCTAACCCAGGCTCGGCCTCGAGTACCTTCCCCTTGTCGAGGTACTTGTGGCTTGGAAGCGACTTTTCGTATGAGAGAAGGTCATAGAGTATCATGCCGATCTTGAGCTTCATCTTGTGAAGAAAGCTTTCCCCGTACACTGGGATGAGGAATTTCAACGGACGAACAAGATGCGGCGCGATCCTGAGAAGGATCTCCCTCTCTCTGAGCCCCTCTCTCACCAAGCCGAAATCATAGCTCGCCAAGTACCGCAGGCCGCCGTGGATCATTCTGCTTGAACGGCCGCTCGTGCCATAGCAGAAATCCTCTTTCTCGAACAGAGCCGTCTTGAGTCCTCTGATTGCAGCGTCCCGGGCCACGCCCGTTCCGATCATTCCTCCCCCAATAATCGCAAGATCGAACTCGGCTTCCGCAAGTCTAGCGAGGTCTCCAGCACGCATGACTATCGACCGAAAAGTGGTGGACCTTCGTGCCTTATACGTTAGAGCCGTACTCACCAGACATGAACAACCTTTGAGAAGTACCAATATGCGTCATGCCGAGGGCAATTTCCAAGGCGAGCGTGACACGCAGATTTACTATCAGACTTGGTCGCCGATCGCAGAGCCAAAGGCCACGCTTATAATAGTTCACGGACAAGGCGACCATAGCGGCCGGTACGCTGATGCCGCCGAATATTTGGCACGGATGGGCTACTCGGTGTGGGCCCACGATCTTCGTGGGCATGGCAGATCGGGTGGAAAGCGGGGTCACGTCGACAGCTTCGACTACTACCTATCGGATCTTGATCACTTGTTCGAATTGTCAAAGAACACGAACGATTGACAAAGACGTTCATGATGGGACACAGCTTAGGAGGACTCGTCGTTATCAAATACGGCGAAAGACGAGGGACCGAACTTGCGGGGTTGGTTGCGACATCGCCACTCTTGAGGCTGAGAATGAAAGTTCCAGGTTGGAAGAAGTTCATCGGCAGGACGCTCTCAAGCATTGCTCCAACCTTCACGATGACGACAGGCCTAGACGCGAACCTTCTGTCGCACGACGGTGAAGTTGTCCGCCAGTACGTCAATGATCCACTGGTTCACGGCGTGGCCACTGCACGATTCTATACCGAATTTCTTAGGGCAGAGGATGAGACTTTCAAAGAAGCTGGTCAGCTCACATTGCCATGCCTGATAACGCAGGCAGGCGCTGACGGAATCGTTGATCCATCAGGAACGATGGATTTCTTCAAGAAGGTCGGGTCGGCCGACAAGACACTGAAAGTCTACGACGGCTTCTACCATGAGATCCTCAACGAACCTGGGAAGGAAAGTGTTCTCGCGGAGATAGATACTTGGCTTTCAGCAAGAACCTAGAACTCTCACACTTCGTAATCGCCGGATCCATAAATCCACGGTCGTTGGCCAGAAGAAACACTAGGCGTGAAGGAAACTCACTTCGGAAGCCCTGAACTGGGCGAATGCGTTGGTTCCGACCGCGATGTTGAGTTCGTCCACTAGGTCCGAGCTCGTCTCCACGTTCAGCGGAAATCCAACATCCATTGATATCTGCGCTACGGGTCCCATATTTCGCATCCCCGTTACGCGACCTTCGAGGACATTGCATTGACATTGACGCCATCCCGGCTTTCGGATGCTCCTTTCAAGTGAGAGCGACACCACCTGAGGTCTAAAGACCGCAATGACATGTTCGCCAACCGTCAGATCGTTTGCTACTCCACGAATGCTTTGACCTTTGACCTCAGCAGAGGCGAAACATTTCTCTACGGCTGTCAGTGTTCCACGCAGGATGTTGAAACCCATGAAGTCCGCAACAAATGCTGATCCCGGAGTCTGAAGCACTCTATCCCATGTCCCAACCTGCTCCACGTGTCCGTCATTCATAATCGCCACGAGACCGCCCATCAGCTGGGCCTCAGCCAAGTCATGTGTCACGAATACGGATGTGAGACCGAGCGTATGAGTGACCTCGTCGAGGCTTTTCCGTAGTTCTCCAAGAAGCCTTGTCCTTGAAACTCTGTCAAGGGTTGAGAAGGGCTCGTCAAGCAGCAGAACCCTCGGACGTGCTGCCAAAGCCCTTGCCAACGCCACTTTCTGTTTTTCTCCCCCGCTCAGACCTTTAACATGACGGCCCGCCAGATGCGAGATCCCTAGCCATCCCATCATTCCTTTCACATGTCCGCCGGCTTTCGCTCCTGACTCTCTTTGGCCGAACGCGATGTTGTCATCGACCGTCAGATGAGGAAAGAGAAGGCAGTCCTGTGGCAAATAGCCGACGTGCCTTTCTTCGGGAGCTAGGCGCGTGACATCGACACGGTTGAATTCTATGCGCCCAGATTCGATACTACGAATCCCTGCAATACATTCTATTAGCGTCGTCTTCCCGGAACCGTTTGGGCCTACAAGTGCGAGGCACTCGTCGTCTGGAACATCCAGGTTGATCCCTTTCAGCGCAAAGCTGCCGAATTTCGCGCAAAGATCTCTGACTCTTAGGATGGAATTTCACCTCTATACGCGATCTTTCGAGAAATCACGAGAACTGTCACTGTGATCCCTAAGAGTATCAGAACAGTCGCCATCGCCGCCTCAAGATCCGCCACTGACAGATTGAGAAACATCGCGATCGGCAGCGTCTCTGTCTTGAATCTCGTTGCACCCGCCAATGTGACAGTAGCTCCAAACTCGCCCATAGCCCTAGCCCACGCGAGCACCGTAGCCCCGAAAAGTCCGTCCCTCGCCAACGGCAGAGTGACCCGCACAAAAGAGTCTAGCTCACCGTGCCCCAGAGTCCGCGCGACCTTCTCGTATCGAGGATCGATTCCATCAAAGACCGGCTTCATCAATCTCACTGCAAGGACACTGATCACAGTGAACTGGGCTAGCACTATCCCGGGCGGCTCGAAAACAAACTTGATCATCGAATTGTCGATGAAGACACCCACGGGAGTATTTGTGAAGAATATCAGCAGTGAAGTGCCTAGGGCAACTGGCGGCAAAGCGATTGGGATGTTGATTAGCGCGTCGACCAAGTCTTTCCCGACAAAACTGGCCCTTGACAGGACGTACGCCGCGGGGACCGCTACAATCAGCGAGAGAATCGTAGCCACAGTCGCCGTGATGAGTGTGAGGGCAACGGCGAACTGTATCTCTTCAGAAAGAAAGGCTGACATCAGCGTCGAGGGATCAGAGTACAAGGATCCAACAAATACCACGGCGAGTATGAACAGTGCAAGGAATGCTAGCGAAGCTCCCGATACCAGCTTGAATATTTTCATCTCTTTCAACAGCGCTATGCAAGATTCTCGAGAGACTCTATCTCCGCGTTGGGGGCGTGCGCTCTTGCGTGCTGTTCGGTGGCAAAGTATCCGTACTTCATCCATATGGCCTGCGCATCTTCTGATGAGAGAAAGTCGAGGAAGTTTTCTGCTGAAGATCTATTCCTAGCGAATGTGGATACGGCCCCAGCTATGTAGGATATCTTCGGTATTCTACTTGGAGCTATCCACACCAACTCAGCCTCGTTGGGAGTCCATGCCGCAAAGACGTGCCAGCCTATGATAGCGTCGACCGCTCGAGCAGCTATCAGAGCGGCAGTTGCGTCGCAGCTCTGAGCGTACACGACAATATTACGACTCACACTCTCCCACAAATGATTTCTTTCCAACAGTTCCTTTGCATAAAGGCCGACACAGACTGATTCTGGGTCTCCGATACCGACCCGTATTCCCGGCCTGGCCAGATCTTCAAGCGTCGTTATGTTTTTGGGATTTCCCTTTTGCACAATGATCGCCGGGACAAGATAAGCGAACACAGTCACGTGGCCGGTACCGATGTCTACCACACCCAACTTGTCTGCCTGTAAGAGGTAGTCCGGCGATCCCGGAATGAAGACATCGCCCGTCTTGGAGATTTTCATAGCGGAAAGTACGTTGCCGGAACCGCCAAGTCGAAGTTCAACCTTAACTCCGTACCTTGCCTTGAACATCTGAGCAGCCTCCTCGAGGACAGGCGCGCTTGCCGCGCCAGCGAACACAACCACGCTACCACGGTCGGCCCAGAGACACGCACTGATCAACGCCACGAGGAATACGCCAGCAATAACGCCTACGATAAGGCTCAACGCGGTGAATCTCTGAAACTTGCTGGTTAGCCGCACACGCATCCCGCCTTTGCTTATTTGGAAGCGGATAGTTACATAAGCGCTGAGTGTAAGCGCGCCATGTTACCTTGGCAACACGCCTAATAGTCGCAGTGAATGGATGAACCGAAACTGTTCTTTCGATCACAGAATCGAATTTGACCGCTTGCTTCGAGTTCGTTCACATTTCAAGACAGATTCGTGAAGTTCCGTGACTGACGAGATTCGACAGCGAACTAGCTAGTTCCAGCGGAAGAAAAAGTTCGGACGGCGGTATCTTTGGAACTCGTAATTTGATAAAGCTAGGGCGGCATCTGAGGCTGAGCTTTCGGCCTGCCCGGAGGTCTGCCCCGTCGCTTACCTGGAGGTCTGCCTCTCGGTCGACCTCTGGGCCTGCCCGGAGGTCTACCCTTTCTTGCTTTGCGTCTTCTGCGCCGTCTTCTCGGAACACGTGTTACGATCGCGAGAGCCAGGTCCTTCGTTCTTTCCCTTATTTCGACGGGTAGAGCACTGATTTGTTTTCTAATGCCTTCCGCGATGCTCAGTACATTGGCGATGGAGTCTGACGTCTTTCTTCTAGGCATAACATATCCCTGGTTTGAAATGCCTCATAGCGGATAGATGAAGCTTTCCTTGCTTGATGAGTCTTCTCCGCTGCTTTTTTCAAGCCTCTTTTCAGAGCCGTCTCGAGATAATCTCGTTCTAAAGAGATCATCTCAGAAAACAGGTAACCTCGAACCTCTGGAGTTTCTTGGAATTCGAACATATTCTCGCACCGGATGGTTGTGGAAAAAGCGCATAGACCGTTAGGGAGAAAAATTCTGGTCACACTCGAAGCTATTGGTGCCTTGCTACCACTTGCGCTTGGCGTCATGGCGATATTTCTTGGAGCAGCTCTCGTGGCTCTAGGTGAAATACGATTTGGCGTCTTGCGCAACGGGAGGCTCTGCTTGAGGCTGTAGATTACGACTTGTTGGTGCCTGGAGAGTTTGTGAGCGAAGCTCTCTATATGCGTATCGAGAGAAGCTGTCGCGTCAAACGTGAGCAGATCCCTGAAAAGCTTGAGACCTTTCACCTGGCGTTACAGGAATTGACAGGTGCAAGCGCTAACGTCGTGGAGAGGCTGATCGCAAAAGAGCTCCACAGCAGGATTCAGATGAACTTCAGACAGAATGCGAAATGGATTCTGGTTGACTACGCAGAACATGCGAACAAGGCTCAGTTTGATGAGCAGACGAGCAATGCTTCGAGAGCAATCATGCCCAGATTGATTCTCATTGGTTTGTGTGCACCTTCAAGGGCCCGGAATCTAATCCTACCTTTGCTCTGTGAAGATATGGCCTCTGTGCCACAAAGATTCGGCTTTTCAGTGTTGCTTACAGTTGGAGGATTTCTCTTGCTAGGATGAGTCTTTGGATCTCTGAGGTGCCTTCGCCGATCTCCAAGAGTTTCGCGTCGCGGTAGTAGCGTTCGAGGGGGTAGTCCTTCGAGTACCCGTACCCGCCTAGGATCTGGGTTGCGCGGCGTGCGGCTTCAACCGCAGCTTCACTGGCGAAGACTTTCGCCATGGACGCTTCTTTGATAAAGTCCCTTTGTTGGTCTCTGAGGTAGGCGGCGTGGTATGTGAGCAGCCGCGCCGAGTGTATCTGGGTCAGCATGTCAGCCAGCATCCACTGGATCGCTTGGAACTTCGCGATGGGGCGGCCGAACGCCTTCCGCTGCTTCGCGTACTCGACCGCAACATCGAACGCCGCCTGTGCGAGTCCGACGGCGCCGCCGGCGACGCCGATCCTTGACTCGTTCAGCGTCATCATGGCGATGAGGAAACCTCCGCCCTCCTCGCCCAGCACGTTCTCTCTCGGCACCGGACAATTCTCGAAGACGAGTTCGGCGGTTCCGGTTCCCCGGAAACCCATCACCTCTATCTTCGACCCGACCCTGAACGGCGACCTCTTCTTGTCGACTAGGAACGCGGTGATCTCGCCGCCGTCGTTTCCGGCGGCGCGCTGCGTCTTCGCGAAGACCAGCGCAAGGTCGGCGACCTCGCCTTGTGAGATGAACGTCTTCGTCCCGTTCAGCACGTAGCGGCCGTTCTCCTTTGTGGCTTTCATCTCGATGGCGGCCGCGTCTGAGCCGGCGGCGGGCTCCGTCAGACAGAACGCGCCGACTCGTTTGCCGGTCGCCAGGTCTCGCAGGTAAGCGTCCTTCTGCTCCCTAGATCCGAACCGCGCGATCGGCGCGGACGTGACGCCGCTTTGGATGTTGATCAGTAGCGACGCGGACATGCTGACCTTGGCGATCTCCTCGCCCGCCACGGTTGCGGACAGAAGGTCCAGGCCTGAGCCGCCGTACTCTGACGGTGTGCACATGCCGAACAGCCCCTGCCTCGCCATCTTCTCGAACAGGTCCGTTGGGAACTTGTTCTCTCGGTCGATTCTGTCGGCGACGGGGGCGATCTCCTTCTCAGCGAACTCCTTCGCCATGCGGCGTATGGTCTCAGCCTCTGGGCTGAACCTGATCTGCCATGAATCGAGCATGTAGGCTCCGTAGAACGGTTGAAGCCCTTAACAGCTTTGGAAACGTCGACGGGCCGCAGAAGCGGAGCGCTTGGTTGATCTTCTTGTCTATGGAGACGAGTGTTTCGTCGCAAACCTACTGAGATAGAGGAGCTTTTGAGGAGGCCAATCGCTTGGTTGAATCGACCCCGATCTGGCGCAGGAGTAGGTCTCCCTGAGGGCAAGAAGAGGCGGTCGATTCATCCTTTCGGTGGATCAGGGAACCACCAGGACAAAAGCAGTTCTCTTTGACGAGAATGGCCAGGTCGCCGGGTTAGGCAGCAGCGCAGTGCCAAGAATTCTTCCGAGACCAGCCTGGGTCGAGCAGGACCCTGAGGTCATCTGGGAATCTGTCCTGCGCTCCACTCGAATCGCGATGCGAGCGGCAAGATGTTCGCCCAGACAAATCACCGCTGTAGGAATAGCTAACCAGGGAGAAACCGTTGTGGCATGGAACAAATCCTCCGGCAAGCCATTGTACAATGCAATCCTGTGGCAATGCAGACGTACCGCCGACATGTGTGAGAAACTCAAGAAAGCTGGGTTGGAACCTCTCATCAGAAGGAAGACCGGCTTGCTCGTCGACCCATACTTCTCAGCTACCAAGATCAGGTGGATCCTGGATAATGTGAAGGGAGCAAGACAGCAGGCTTTGAAGGGGGAAGCTTTGCTCGGCACCTCTGACACTTGGCTTGTCTGGAAGATGAGTGATGGCCGCGATTTCGTTACGGACTTTGCTACGGCTTCCCGAACTATGCTGTTGGGTATTCACAAACTGGATTGGGATGACGAAATCCTAAAGATGTTCAGACTACCGAGCAAGGTCCTTCCAGAGCTTCGCTCGAATTCCGAGACAAGCTCATACACGGATCCGAGGAGTTTCCTTGGAATCGACGCTCCGATCTCAGGGCTCATAGTTGATCAGCAGGGAGCGCTCTTCGGTCACGGATGCTACAAGCAAGGTGACATGAAAAACACGTACGGGACAGGTTGTTTCCTGCTGATGAACATTGGGAACCTTCCTAGGTTCTCCCGACATAGGTTGCTGACAACGGTTGCTTGGGTGATCAACGGTAAGAGGAACTACGCCCTTGACGGTGGAGTCTACGTCGCCGGTGCGGCGATTGACTGGCTCGTCGGACAACTAGGCCTGACTCCCAGTCCTGAGCAGACTAGCACGATATCATCCTCCGTCAAAGATACTCAAGGTGTGTTCTTCGTGCCCGCCTTCGTTGGGCTTGCAGCTCCCTATTGGGAGTCCAATGTTCGAGGTACCGTCGTTGGAATCACCGAAGGTACAACCTCAGCCCACGTGGTTAGAGCGACCTTAGAGGCGATAGCATATCAGGTCAAGGAACTCCTCGACTGTATGGAAGCCGACTCACAACTCAAGGTGAGGAAGCTAACGGTTGATGGAGGCCCCACTGGCAATCCGTTTCTGATGCAATTCCAGGCCGACATAAGCGGAATCCCAATCGAAGTACCGAGCGTACGTGAGGTCACGGCCCAAGGTGCAGCATTCCTAGCCGGCTTGGCGGTGGATTTCTGGGAAAACGTTGAGGATCTGACACGCTTGAGAAGAATCGCGAGGGTCTACAGACCCAAAATGTCTGAAGAATCCAGAACGCGGCTCCTGCGTGAATGGAAGAGAGCGGTAGCGGCGGCCCGCATTTGGGCGAGAGAAAAGCCCATTAGCAATTAGACTATGAGACTCGCGTGACGCTGTGATAACGCGATGTCAAAAACGCAGGGCGGGATCTTCTACGCGTATGTGAAGGGACGCTATCTGCCTCAGGATGAAGCGTCTGTCTCAGTCTATGACCACGGATTTCTCTATGGCGATGGAGTATATGAAGCAATAAGGGCCTACGATGGAATCGTCTTCAAGCTTCAGGAACATCTAGATCGATTGTACGAATCGGCAAAGTCTGTGAAGATCGACCTGCCCATGGGAAAGGAAGAGCTTGCCAAGATCGTTGTGGATCTTCTGAAGAAGAACCAGCTGAAGAACGGCTACATCAGGATCGTCGTCTCTCGTGGGGCAGGGAGAATGGGGGTTGACCCGAGGAACTGCAGAGAACCTACGATCGTCGTAATGGCGGAGCCGAGGGAACCGCTCTTCGGCAAGGAACCGAAAGGCGTCGCCGCGATCATCTCTTCACTCCGAAGAACTCCTGCTTGGGCCTTGGATCCACGAATCAAGACCCTGAACTACCTAAACAATATTCTCGCCAAAATTGAAGCCATCGAGGCGGGGGTCGAAGAAGCCATAATGCTGAACGAGCAAGGCTACGTTGCCGAAGGATCCACGGAGAACATCTTCATGGTCAAGAACAACGTAGTAGCAACACCTCACCCCTCCTTGGGCGTGCTCAAGGGCATAACGCGAGATGTCTCAATCAGAGCAGCGAAGGAACTGGGATACACGGTCGAGGAGAGAGCCTTCACAGTGCACGAGCTCTTCAATGCAGACGAAGTCTTCGTGACCGGCACGGCCGCCGAGGTTGTCCCGATAACAAAGGTAAGTGGGAGACCGATCGGAGACGGAAAAGTTGGTCCAGTGGTCTCGAAGATAATCATGAAGTTTCAGGAACTTACGCACAGTCCCAACGAGGGCGTTCCAATAACATAACAGAACGGGAAGCTCGAGGTGCAAAGAGATTGCCGATGACTCGGATCGTCTTCACCACCGACCTGCACGGTTCCGATGTCTGTTTCAGAAAGCTGTTGAACGCCGGGAAAATGCACAAGGCCGATGCAATCATAGTCGGCGGAGACATCACGGGCAAAGCCATAGTACCGATGGTTGAGGAAGCTGACGGCTCCCACAAGGCCTACCTGTTTGAAGCTGAGCATGTGGCGAAGGATGAGTCCCAGCTCAAGATGTTGGAGAAGAGAATAAGCTCAGTCGGATTCTACCCACTTCAAGTGAGTCAAAACGAGTACCGAGAGCTGTCAACTGACAAGAAAAAGCTGGACGAGGCGTTCAAGTCGCTGATGATTGAGAGGATAAGTGCTTGGGTCTCGCTCGCTGAGGAGCATTTCAAAGGCACTAAGACCAAGTTCTTCTTGATGCCCGGGAACGACGATATCTTCGACATAGATCCCATAATAGAAAAGTCAGACTACGTCGTCGACCCAGAGGGCAAAGTAGTCCTCGTGGACGAGCGTCACGAGATGATTAGCACCGGCTTCTCAAACATGACTCCGTGGAAGTGTCCCAGGGACGTTCCTGAGGAGGAGTTGGCGAAAAGGCTTGACGAGATGACTTCTAAAATCGGCGATATGAAGAACGCCATATTCTGCTTCCACGTTCCGCCTTACAATACCAATGTGGATCAAGCCCCGAAGCTAGACGAGAAGTTACAGATAGTCTTCGAGGGAGGGCAGGTGTTGATGGCGTCCGTTGGTAGTACCGCAGTGCGAGCAGCCATCGAGAAGCATCAACCACTACTGGGGCTGCACGGCCACATCCACGAGAGCAAGGCGATTGAGAGAATAGGTCGGACGCTCTGCTTGAATCCAGGAAGCGAGTATGCAGAAGGCATTCTTCACTGTGCGCTCGTCAATATCGATGAGAAGTCCGTGCGAGGACACATGTTCCTAACAGGATAAGTCTTTAGTATAACCTGAAGTCAGACTTGCTTCCGAAAATGGGGGAACGTTTCTTTGGCTGAGAAGCGTCTCTTCGTTAGGACAACTTCTGGGCTTATCAGGATCATCGGCCCCTTTGGAGCAATGGTATTCGGAGTACACTGCATTAGCCTCTCATCTTCGGGCCTAATCCCGTACGCTTGGATTCCTTGGCTGTGGCCGGGAAGCGACCTCGTAGGCGTTCTGACGGTCTCCATGTTGCTGTGTCTGCTTCACGCCACGACCTATTCGCAGATAGGATCCATCTATCCACGTTCTGGGGGAGACTACGTGGTTGGAAGCCGGATCATCAACCCAGGTATTCAATTTGGAGCCAGTTTCATGTTCACGATCTTCACAAGCCTCACAGCGGGCTCGTTGATAGCTTGGATACCGTCGTCAGTGCTGCCTAGTTTCTTCTGGTCGTGGGGAGTGATATTCAACTATCCACCGGCTCTTGCATGGGCGGACTGGATTGTTACACCTACAGGCGTCCTTGTTGTGGGTCTGATCTTCGTCGTGATAACCTACGTCTGCATGATCATGCCAACCAAGACCGTCGTCAGGATACTGAGCCTCGGCTTCTTCCTCGGCATGCTGGCTTGGGTGTTGATGTGGATTTCATATCTCATGGCGCCGGGACACGAAACATTCGTTTCCGCGTGGAACACCTTCGCACCGATAAAATATGAACAAGTCATTCCGCTGGCCGCTGAGAACGGACTCACCTATGGACCTCAGCCTATCTGGCTCATGACAATGGCGGGAATGATAATGGGCTTCTGGGTATACTACGGATACTACATCCCGAACTTCTTCGCAGGCGAGTTGAAGGAAGCACCCAGAACTCTGCTGATTGGAATGTGGAGTTCACTCATCGTAACCTGGGCAGTCTTTGTTATCGGGGCCGTCCTTCTGTACCCAAGGCTCATGTCTCTGGAATGGATGGCCGCGGAAGGCTACCTCTACTACAATACCGATGTGTGGGCTCTGCCGTTCTCGACTTTCTACGCGAACATCCTCTGGCCTAACCCGATCCCGGTCTTCATAATCATGTTCGGCTTCGTCTACACACTGATTAACCTCGCCATGACCTACTTCTTCTACAATAGCAGGATCTTCTTCGCCATGGCCTTTGACAGAGCACTCCCGGAAAGCGTTGCATACGTTCATCCTAAGCTCCGCAGCCCCGTGGTGGCCATGACACTGTGCGCGATATTCGCCGCGATCGGCGTCGCTCTCAGCGTCTACACGATCATCTTCGTGCAGTTCAACTTCGTCCTCTTCTGCGCTATAGTGCAATTGATACCTGTGAGCGCTGTCATAATCTATCCTTGGGTCAGAAAGGAGGAGTTCGCTAGAGCACCCCGCCTCGTCAGGTTCAAGGTAGGTACCGTCCCAGGCATATCGATCATCGGCATCGGCACACTCCTCTATCTGCTCTGGATGATAGTATCGACCTATCTCTTCCCAGCTGTAGGCGGACTCATAAGCTGGCTCACCGTCGGATGGTTCATAGGATTCTACGTAACAGGCCTCGTCATCTTCCTACTGATGCGCTGGTACCGACTGCGGAAAGAGGGCCTCGACATAGTCATGGCTTACAAAGAGATCCCGCCGCTGTAGACACCTCTCCTTTTTTTGTTTCCACAACATCATCTACTGTAAAGACTGGCCAACAAGTGAGCACATCCGTTTCAAACAGATTCGCTAGTGCAAAATCAGGACCTGATCCGAACGTGACGGCCCGTGATAGACAACGAATAGCAGCCAGCAACAGTCGCTGCAAAACCTCGACACACGCTTAAATGTGAGCCAAGTTTCTAGGGAGCGGAGAGGTGGCCATATGGCCGGAGGTTTGGGTCCTCCCAGATCCGATTTCATAGAGGAGGCGCAGCGGATACTGCAGGCAGCAAAGGACCGAAACATAGTTCTAAGGTTGGTTGGAGCTGTAGGGCTGAGGATTCACTCCCCAAAATACGGCTACCTCCAAGAATCTCTAGGCCGTCAATTCTCTGACATAGACTTCGTCTCATATAGTCGACACTACAATGCAGTCGAGGTGCTCTTCAAAGACCTAGGCTATGGCTATGACGCCATAGCCGCAAAGGTGTTCGCGATAGAGTTCGGCCACGCGCGAAGATTGACGTTCACAGATCCCGAGCATAGCAGACACAGTGACGTATTCTTCGATGTTCTTGAGTTCTCCCACATCATACCGCTGAACGATAGACTGGAACTTGATTACCCAACTCTTCCTCTCGCTGAACTCCTGCTCAGCAAGATGCAGATCGCGAAACTCACGGAGAAAGATGTCATAGATACGGTAATGCTCCTCAGAGAACATGACGTGGGCGAAATCGACGCCGAGACCGTCAACGCCAAGAGGATCGCTCGGATATGTGCAACGGACTGGGGGTTCTGGCGAACCGCAACGGGCAACTTGAACATCACCATGGAGCACATGCTGAACTATACACAACTGACCGAGTCAGACAAAGAAGACCTTCAAAGAAAGATCGCCAAGATCCTCGAATATCTGGAGAAAGAACCTAAGCCCTTGTCTTGGAAGATGAGATCCGTCGTCGGCGAGAAGAAGAAGTGGTACAAAGATGTCGAAGAGATATCCAGACGCTAGCAATCAGCAGAACCCCAAATCTCTAAGATGTTCGGACGGGGTCTTGCAGTAGGACTCCGAAGTCCCTCCTGTCCTAGTCTCGATAGTTCTCGCAGGCCACAGGGGACTGTGCGTATGACTTTCTCATGCAGGACGCTGATGCGCTCGGGTCGAGGGTCCAAGCGCTCATCTAAGAGAAGAGATACAAAGAGGCTTTGGATCTCCTAGGCCCGCTTGCTTCGGAACGAAGAAAGTTTCGCATCCTCGACCAAATCGTAGTAAGGCTCGGCGAGTCTACTCTGAGAATGGCTGGCATCCTCGGAGCGCTCGCCGATATGACCGTTCAAGAGGAGGTCGCGTACTATCATTGCTGGTTCAACACTCAGACAGCGCCTAAGAGGAAAGATGGCAATCTGTGTCAAGAAGACAACCTAACACATCATCATTGGAGATTGATAGGACAAGTGTAATATCATCGCTGAAGGAGTATGGCGGGCGGTCCTCGTGGAGGACTTCTCAGAGCCCTACGAGTACCTTGAGAAGATGGTGAACCATGACAACAGATGGATTCGTCGGGGAGTCTGTGTCGCAGTTCACTTCTACGCGAAGAGAAGACACAGCGCCGAAGTTCGAAAGCTCCTCAAGCTGCTCGTTCCCGCGCTTGACGAACGCAACCGTGACCTGGTCAAGGGCGTATAGTGGGGATTGAAGACGGTCGGGAGACACCAGCCTGAACTTCTCACAAGATACCTGAGGGTCCAGTTGAAGCGGACGCAGCCAACGCTGCCTATGCTCAGAAAGGCGAAGACCTACCTTCCCGCTTCCGCAAAGCGAGAATTCATCCGCGGGTCTCGCTAGATGATGAGTGAAGCTCGACATCCACATGGCTTCTCACGCGATTGGTGAGGAGACGTTGACAAGCGTTCACGGTCACGCTGTGACCTACGTTCCGTATCGGCCGAAACGCATACTCAATATCCACAGGCACGTGGACGGCGGCTGGCTATGGACCAAGTACAGTGCCCACCCGTACGTCGGCTGTCAGCAGGGATGCGTCTACTGTTACTGGCGCGACGAGAAGTACAACATGCTGGCCCGTGACCCACTGGCCCAGCGTCTCCCGGATCCGTTCTCTCAGTACATCAAGGTAAAGACGAACGCGGCCGAGCTCTTGCGAAAGGAGCTGTCAAAGGTTCCGAGGGATGACATATCCGTCGGTGACTACCAGCCCGCCGAAGGAAGATACGGCCTGTCGCGTGAGATGCTGAAAGTCTGCTCGGAACTCGCGTTCCCAACACTCGTGCTGGAGAAGTCCCCGCTCGTCCTGAGGGACCTCGACATCATCCGGCGCATCAACGAACGCGCGTGGGCGTGCGTGATGTTCAGCATAGCTCGCGGCGACTCGAACGGGTACGGCGAGATATTCGAGCCGTACGCCCCCAGGATCCAAGGCCGATTCCGCACAATGAGAAGGATCGCTGACTCAGGAATACTGACTGGGACGGCGTTCATGCCCATCCTCCCCTACATCTGCGATGACGACTCAAACCTGGAGGCGGTCGTGAAGAAGACGGCGGAGAACGGCGGACGATTTGTCCTCGCCGCTGGGCTTACGATGAGCGGGGCGCAGGCCGCGTTCTTTCTTGAAGCGTTGAAGAGGCATGACCCGGCACTCGTCGAGAGATACCAGAAGTTCTACGGGGGCGCGTACAGCCAGCCAGACAGCAAGTACTTTTCGAGCATAGGGCTGAAAGTAAGGAACCTCTGCACGAAATACGGCGTCCTCGACCGGATGCCGCGCTACAATCCGGACGGCCCACTGGCGACGAATAAGCGAATCGCTGTGGACATCTTCAACAGATGCTACGAGATGGAGCTGGGTTGCGCCCCGTCGTACAAGGTCTGGGCCTACAGGCGCGCGGGCTGGACGGTCGACGAGCTCGACCGCGACATCGCGACACTCTATAGGAGAGGAGGCGTCAAGGGCTTGGAGGCGCTTCCGAACATTGGGCCGAGCTTGGCCGCCTTCATAGCAGAGAGGCTCACCGAACTCAGTCAATGAATTGAACCGAATTTCGTCAACGCCGTGTCACAGGTATTTTCAGCGGCTCTCAGCTTAGCGCTCAGCCAGCCTCCATGGTTTTGTATCTATGCAACGAGCGGGAGTCATTCCGCGGCCGTCTATGATGATCTCAACGCCTCGATGAGGTGATATCCGCTATGCCGCTCACCATATCTCGACGGTCAAGCCGGATGTCTTCTCAAAGTGACCTATGTCTTTGGTGACTATTGGCTGGTTGTGAGCCAGAGCTATTGAAGCTATCATGATGTCCAGGTCTCCTATCGGAGTCCCAGCAGCCATCGTGTCGTCTCTGATCCTTCCGAATCTCTCGCACGCTCGAATGGTAAATTCAAGCAGTCGCATCCGAGACAGAGGTCCTTTGACCCGTCTGATCTAAGTCTCTTCGCGCTGTTCGGCCCAGGAGCCCTTTTGCGGCTGTGAGTTTCGCTTTGAGGAGTTGGAGCTTCAACAGCTGTTGATCCCTTGACTCGCGTTGGGCTTCTGCTTCACAGCGAGCGCACTATTCACCCCACCATTCTTTCCTGTGGTATCCAAGCTATCCTCCGCCAGATCAGAGGTAGTTAGAAGTCAGGGTCGTCTGTTGGAGAACGCGCCGGAATCGTCAAAAGTCGTCGTCAGGCGTTACGAACAGCCAGGTCATGTGCGTTCCGCGCGAGGCTGGTTGTAGCTCAACGTCGATCTCCAAGCCGCTTTGGCTCACGATCCAAGTCTCAGAATTGACATCATGAAAAGGCTATCTCGATCATGGGCTAGAGCGGAATCCTCAGCCGGCTAGATGAGTCCGCACTATGCTCCACTGAGAGCGAGTATTGACCGGGTCATTCGCAAGTGGCTGACAAAATGCGTTCCGACGAGCGTGGATGGGCGTGTGCGGCCGTCGGGAACCATCAATCGTGGCTTGGGTCACAAATCTCAGACCTTCATGCTGTCCGTTATTCGACTATTTTTCTCTCGTAGACCTGATCCCATACAAGGCAACCTTCGCATATTCCTCTAGGAATATTTTCAGCAGGAATCCATAAATGGTTCGAAGGCATTCTGCGCGGCTTCCAAGGAGTGCTAGCAGCTCACAGCTCCCAGATCTTGGGTTCAAGACACGTGCGATCTACGGCGGCCGCGAAGTAGAGGTGTCGACTAGATCAAGGTCTTGGACATGGTGCTTCGCGAGGAGGAAGTCGTATGTCGGTAGACAAGAAATGGAGATTCGAGACTCTCGTCATACACGGTGGTCAGACACCAGAGCAATGGAAGTCCGCTTCTCTGGCTCCGATCTATCAAACTGCTTCGCACCGGTTTGACACAGCGGAGGAACTCTCTGACGCATTTGCGGGTAAGAAGCCAGGCTTCATCTATCAGAGACTTCGCAACCCAACCAACGAGATCTTGGAAAAGCGGCTGAGCCTCCTGGAGTGGGGGGTTGACGCAGTAGTCACCGGCTCCGGTATGGCCGCTATCAGCGATGCGGTTATGGCGATCTGCGGAGCTGGAGATGAGATCGTATCCGGCAACTCACTCTTCATGTCCACCTTCATGCTCTTCAATAATGTTCTCAAGAAACTGGGCATCA
>Ga0209725_1000405_pt1 | contig 26723 bp, 29 predicted proteins | sample I18A1metaG_FD_184145 | JGI IMG/M metagenome (GOLD analysis project Ga0209725, IMG submission 184145) | Lake sediment bacterial and archeal communities from Gulf of Boni, Indonesia to study Microbial Dark Matter (Phase II) - ​I18A1 metaG... | ecosystem: Environmental > Aquatic > Freshwater > Lake...
AACCGCGTCAAACATAGAGTCCGCGACAAAGATCAAAGAAAAGGATCAACGTGTCTTTTTGGATGGAATATACATCTATGAAAAGTCTAGGGGAATCTAAGTTGTCTGCCGAGAACCCTAAACGGAGTAGCCCACTCCGAAAGAAGCCACGTTTCATTCGACAGGAGAGATGGCGATATAGAAGGCTTGAGTCCAGCTGGAGGAGGCCTCGAGGGAAGACGAGTAAGATGAGACGTGAGAAGAGAGGATGGCCGAGACTCGTCAATATAGGATGCGGAAAACCACTATCACTAAGAGGGATCCATCCATCTGGATACAGAGAGACCATCGTAAGCCGACCCAGCGACCTGATGGTTATAGACCCAAAGAAAGAAGCCGTAAGAATCGCTGGAAATGTTGGAGAGAGAAAGAGGCTCGCGATAATCGAAAAGGCGAGACAACTGGAGATAACGATTCTCAACCCTGTAGGTATAAGAAAACCCGAGGAGGAGACCATAGAGGAAGGCGAGAAGGCCAAAGCCGAAGAACCCGTGGAGAAAGAGCCATCCGTGAACAATAAGGCACGAGTTGAAATTGAGTGAACATAAAGACCCAGAAGCGTCTTGCCGCAGAGATCTTCAAGACAGGCATCAACAGAGTCTGGGTTGAACCTGACGAACTTGAGAGGGTCGGGTCAGCGATAACGCGAGAAGAAGTTCGGAAACTCATACATGAAGGAATAATCAAGAAGCGCCCTCAGAACGGCATCAGCAGAGGTAGGGTAGAGAACCGACCCAGAAGAAGAGGACCTGGCAGTCGGAAGGCCGGCAGAGCATCCAAGAAAGAGAGATGGATCATAGGAATAAGAAAGATTAGAAGTAGGCTCTTGGAGTTGAGGGACAAGAAACTGATAACCACACCGGTATTCAGTAAGCTCTTCCTTATGGCCAAAGGTGGAGCGTTCCGAAGCGTACCACGCCTTGAAGAGTACATTGAGACCCATAGACTCGCGAGACGGAGGTAACCCCATGAAAGGGGGACCAAGATACAACCTACCATTTAGAAGAAGAAGAGAGAAGAGGACAGACTACAAGTCTCGAAGGGCCTTGATATCCTCTGGGCTGCCGAGACTCGTCGTCAGGGGAACGAACAAACACATGACCGTTCAACTGATTGAGGCCCACCCCACCGGAGACAAGATCCTAGCCTCCGCCAACTCAGTGGAACTTGTGAAGAAATATGGCTGGAGGTTTCATTGTGGAAACGTTCCCTCAGCCTACTTAACCGGACTCTTGGTCGGGTTGAAAGCCAAAGGCAGAGGCTTCTCCAAGGCGGTTTTGGACATGGGATTGAGAAAGACAAGCAGCGGAAGTAGAACGTTCGCCACCCTCAAAGGCGCTGTAGACTCAGGGATGGATATATCGCACGATGAGAAAATCTTCCCCGACGAAACGAGGCTTCACGGAGAACACATTGTCAACTACGCTAAGGTCCTAGCCAAGGATCACGAGGCATACGCAAAGCGTTTCTCAACCTACATCGCAGCGGGAGTCAAAATAGAAGAACTTCCCAAACACTTCGAAGAGACCAAGAGTAGGATACTTCAAGCAACCGTTAGCGTGGTGAAGAGCAACTGACAGAGAAAACTGAACAACAGACGCCGCCAGCGGCAGCAGGCTGGATTCCAAGAACAAAGGTTGGGTCGATGGTCCAGTCAGGCCAGATAATCTCGCTAGATGACATATTCACTCAAGGCCTAAAGATAATGGAACCGGAGATAGTGGACGCCCTAGTCCCAAATATCCAGCAAGAGGTCTTGGGGATAGGTTTCGTCCAAAAACAGACGGATGCCGGCGAGAGGTCAAGGTTCAGAGCTGTAGTAGCTATTGGAAATGGGGCTGGATACGTCGGGGTCGGCGATGGAAAGGCCAAACAGGTTAGGATGGCCATAGAAAAAGCCACGAACGAGGCCAAACTGAATATGATTCCAGTCAGAAGAGGATGTGGAAGCTGGGAATGCGCCTGCAATCAACCACACTCTCTCTCTTTCAAGGTTAGAGGCAAATGCGGAAGTGTTTCGATAGAAATCCTCCCAGGCCCGAGAGGACTTGGACTCGTAGGAGGCGAGATACCTAAGACCATACTCAGACTGGCTGGAATAAGCGACTGCTGGACGAGAAGCTATGGATCAACAAACACACTTGGTTCAACAGCCTTAGCGGTCTTCGACGCCTTGAGGAGCACCTATAGAGTCGTTACAGCTGAGGACTGGGTAAAGTGAAGAAAGCCGGCGTAGAACAACAAAAGAAGTGTTTGATAGCAGTCAGGCTCCGAGGGCAATCAGCCAGCCGGCGAGAGATCAAAGAGACTTTCACATCCCTAAGACTACTGAAGAGGTATCATGCTTCTATCTACTATGACACACCGCCGATAAACGGGATGCTGAAGAGGACGAAAGACTATCTCACTTGGGGAGAAGCGAAACCTGACATCGTTCGACAGATCCTCGAGAAGAGAGCCGAGATAAGAAGAGGCAAGGGGTCAACCAGAGATCTTGCAAAGGCGCTTGGATACCCCTCCATCCACGACTTGGCAGAGGCCGTAACCAAAGGAACCGTCCCACTCACGACGCTTTGGAAAACCGGTATAAAACCGGTCTTCCGCCTCCACCCGCCTACTGGAGGATTCAAAGGAACCATACGCGTTTCATACAAGGGCGGAGGCGAACTCGGCTATAGAGGAGATGCCATCAACGATCTCCTATCTAGAATGGTTTGACATGTTGCTTACGATTCTATTGAGATCTCTCGCTGTTTAGTAATGGTCTAGGAACCATTCGAATTGAGAGTATGAGTTCTAGGAAGGCAAAGAAGCCTGGCCAGATCCCAAAGGAAGAACAACGGCAGTAAACTCTTGTTTTATCTCTTACTTCTCAGAACCCCGCCTGTAGCAAAATTCGTTTTCAACATCTCGTCAAACTCGATCCAGACAGACTCTTTTGGAACACTAAAGATCTCCACGATAGCATCGGTTATTGCCTTCACCAACTTCTCTCGCTGCTCTTCTGTCTTCCCCTCAAGATAATGTATCTCAACAAACGGCATCGACACATCACATCTACATGGTTGCATCTCTCGCCAATATATGAGTTTCCAACCATGGAACCCCTCGTTCGCCGCGCATATATGGAGTCATTGCGGTTGTCTCCGTCAAGCATGTATCCAGGTTGAAGATTGATGACACCTTCTGACACGTTGGATTAACTGATGACCAAAAAAGTTGTAACCGTGGAGTCTTCTGAACCTGTGATGAAAGCACTTCAGAAGATAGTTGAGAAAGGCAAACCTGTAGGCATTTTGACTGAGTGAGACACTATCAGAAAGTGTGTAGAGGGAAAAGAGGTTCTGAAGGCAATAATGAGTAATATTATGTCTCGCCCCCTCATAACAGCACATCCTAAAATTAACGCGTTCGAAGCTCTGGAGACAATGCGTAGGAAGAAGATTAGACGCCTACCGGTCGTTGAGTAAGTTTCCGAAAAAAGTTTATCTCACCCAACCAACTTTTCTCGTTGTCGACGCGTGATATGAAAGAGCTTTCACTCCGAGGAGCATAACTTTGGCCAGAAGATCTCGAAAAGCTAGACGCCTACGCGGCTCTAGGACACATGGTTGGGGGAGATCCGGACAGCATAGAGATAGTGGCATGCAGGGTGGAAGAGGAAAGTCGGGCTGGTGCAAGCACAAGTGGACTCACGTTGTCAAGTATGAACCTGGAAGATTTGGAAAGCTAGGATTCCGAAGCCCAACAACTAAAGGTATATTGAGAACAATAAACGTCGGCGAACTCGAAAGGCTCTCTCAACAGGAAGGAGCGGCTCAAGCAGGGGGCGCCATCACTAGACTCGACCTGTCGAAGCTTGGATATGAGAAACTTCTGGGCGAGGGTAGAGTTGGCATGACGCTTGAAGTCATAGTAAATGAATGGTCCAAGACCGCGGAGAAGAAGGTACAAGAATCCGGGGGAAGATTGGTTGCCCCAGAGAAGAGCAGCGTGTGATAAATGGTAAGGTTCATCGACATCTTCAAGCCCCTTGCTAGGTTCACCCCTAATATCTCATCCCCTGAACGGAAGGTTGCGTTTAACGAGAAACTTTTCTGGACACTGATAGTTCTAGTAGCCTATCTTGTGATGGCTGAGGTGCCCCTCTACGGAGTAGGCGAGGGAGGTGCTGAAGACCCCTTCGGAGCCATGAGGGTCATATTCGCGTCGAATCGTGGCACATTGATGGAGCTCGGGATAGGCCCCATAGTCACGGCTGGGCTGATCCTCCAAGTCCTCTCAGGCTCGAAGATGATCAATATTGACATGAGCAACCCTGAGGATAGATCGCTATTCACTAGCGCCAGCAAGATCCTTGCGGTTGTGATGACCATCTTCGAGGCCCTGGCTTACATTATAGGAGGCGCCTACGGGAAACTAGCGGTTCAAGCCCAGTTCATAATTATAATCCAACTCGTCGCCGCCGGGGTAGTCCTAATGCTTCTAGACGAGCTCCTACAGAAGGGTTGGGGTATTGGAAGTGGCATAAGCCTCTTCATAGCGGCCGGCGTAGCCCAGAGGATCTGGTGGGATAGCATCGCACCTATAAGCCCAGTGGCGGATGAGAAGTATCTTGGAGCACTGATCGCTTTCTCTCAATCACTCCAGAACTGGGAGGGGTGGAGACAAGCCTTCTATAGGCCTGAAGGTCTGCCAAGCATGATAGGCTTCTTAACCACTATAGGCGTCGTTATCGTGATCGTGTATCTCAACGGCCTTCAGGTTCAGGTCCCTGTCTCCTACGCTAAGTATAGAGGTTTCAGGGGGAAGTTTCCAATCAAGTTGCTATATGTCTCGAACATCCCAGTAATCTTCGCTGCAGCGCTCTTCGGAAACATATATTTCATCTCACAGATTGTCTGGTCAAAGTACAACCAGGCTGGCACAAACTTTTGGTTGAACCTGCTTGGGAAGTTCACAATCTCTGGCGAACGATATGAACCGAGTGGAGGCCTCGTGTACTACGTTGTCGCTCCAGGAAACCTGTCGGCTGTTGGTCAGGACCCGGTAAGAGCTATCGCGTACGCGGCTCTAATGATTGCCACATGCGTCTTCTTCGCTGTGACGTGGGTTGAGGTAGGCGGCATGGACTCGAGGACCGTCGCGAAACAGCTCGTTGATTCCGGAATGCAGGTTGAAGGTTTCAGAAGATCCTACTCGTCGATCCAACAGCTTCTCTCAAAGTATATACCCACGGTGACTGTCCTAGGGGGACTGCTCGTAGGAAGCTTAGCAGCATTCGCAGATTTTCTAGGAGCCTTCGGATCCGGAACAGGAATCCTTCTCACAGTTGGTATTATCGAACAATACTACCAGTTGCTCGCCCGAGAGAGAATCGTCGAAATGTACCCGGCTGTCAGAGGCCTCCTAGGAAAGGGATAACCACGTGAAGACAGTCATCTTGACAGGAATACCAGGTGCTGGCAAGACCACAATCATCAAAGAGCTGGAGACACTGGCGAAAGATGAAGGAATGAGACTCGTCACATTGAACTTCGGGACAGCAATAAGTGAACTTTACAGGAAGTCTGGGATCAGCATTCATAGGGATGAAATGAGGCGCCAGCACATCGACAAGCAGAAGAAGATGCAGATAAAAGCAGCAAGATCCATCGCTAAGAAGGTTAAGAACGGAGTTCTGTTGGTTGATACTCACATGTTTATTAGAACGAAGAGCGGATTCTGGCCGGGTCTACCTGGACCCGTTCTTGCAGCCTTGAAACCCTCATTACTGGTTCTACTGGAGGCTTCTCCTGAAGAGATCGTTAAGAGACGTGAAGGAGACTCATCTAGGATGAGAGATAAGGTGACTATGTACGAGGTTATGTCAGATCTAGACTGGGCAAGGGCCACAGCCTCCTCATGCGCCACACTTACAGGTGCACCGGTCAAGATTCTAACGAACGAACCTGGAAAACAGCATGAAGCAGCAAAGGAACTCTTTGAATCGATCAAGGAACTTGGAGGATAGCAATTTTTGGGGTTCATAGAAGATTTCTTTGCCTTCGTAAACGCAGCCCTAACCCCTTACGGGTCAGTACCCCAGTCTACGTTTCTCATCCTAGGGGTGGCTTTGGCGCTCTCGTTAGCCAGCACAACAGCGAACCGCTTCTTGGTTGATGTTGAAAAGATGAAGTCGATCTCGGAGGAGGTCAAGGCTTGGAGAACCGAGATGGATAGAGCAAAGAAGAGTAACGACAAGAAGTTGATGGCTAAGGTAACGAAGAAACAGGAGGCTATGATGAAGCTTCAGAGCAGGATGATGTGGGATAGGATGAAGGTAAGCTTCATCTTCATAGTTCCATTCTACATAATCTTCATAGTCCTCAGCAAGTTTTACGGCAACGTTGACGTGGCGCTATCACCCTTTACGATCCCGATGCTTCTAACCGGCCCAGCAAACGCCGCCGGCGGGATAGAGCTAGCTTACGTTTCATGGTATATCATATGCTCTTTCTCTATCAGCCTGCCCCTCTCAAGGTTGTTTGGAATAAACCCTGAAGATTGAAGGACGATACTGCTGAGATCGAAGCTCTTCCAGCTGCAAGCTAGTCTTCAGTAGCTGTTCACTATGCCAAACCGAAGGAAACTAGCAGACCCCAAGAGTATTGTGATAACTATCGGCGGCCTGCATGGAACGGGAAAGACTACATACGCGAGAGCTCTCGCGCAGGATTTAGGGTTGAGGCACATCTCTGCTGGACAACTCTTCAGAGATATCGCGAAAGAGAAGAACCTAAGTCTTGAGGAATTAAACGACCTCGCATGTTCAGATCCAAAGATCGATCAACTCATCGATCAGAGAACTCGAGAGGAGGCCGAGAAGGGGGGAACAATCATCGACGGACAGTTAGCCTCGGCCATAGCCGGCGACAAAGCCGACCTCCGTATTCTGATCACGGCTCCCGAAAGAGTTAGAATGGAAAGGATATCAAGAAGAGACGCTATACCCTTTGAAGAAGTTGTTAAGAAAACAACTGAAAGGGAAAGATCTGAACGAGAGCGCTACAGAAGATACTACAGACTCGACGTATCTGACAGCTCGATCTATGACATAGTCGTCGACACGGGCATGAGAACGATTGAAGAGACGATGAAAATCCTTAAGAGCGCTATAGAGGACTACATCGAAAAACAGTCTCAGAGATGAACCGCGATGCCAGCGATAGAGATCGGAAGGATCTGTGTAAGAACATCTGGTAGAGAGAAGGGAAGGAAATGCGTGATAGTAGACGTAATCGACAAGAACTATGTAGTTGTCACCGGACCTGAGTCGCTGACCGGGGTAAGACGTAGACGATCAAATCTGAAACATGTTCAAGCGACTGAAGAGATCCTCGATGTCAAGAAAGGAGCCGCGGACGAGGAAGTTGTAAAAGCTGCTGAGAAGAAAAAGAAAGTTGATTTCCTCAAAACACCACAAAGTGGTTGAGGTCCGCTGATGTGATGCCGCTCACTTAGGATGAGGTCTCCTAGCAACCTTTACCTCGTCAAAACTATGAACGCTGGCGCCGATATCCTCCACGCACTTTCTAACGGTCTCGATATCTATGTCGGTTCCGTCTATTGATATCTTGACGCTCTCTGTGTCCTGATCGATCTCAGCCAAAGTCACGTTCACATCATCGACACCGTGACATAACGCAAGCTTCGTAGCCAGCTCGTACATCGGAGGATCATGAGGCTTCAGAACGTCCAAAACCAGCCTTTTCACCTGTGGGTCGTGACCGGTCAACTCTTTTCACCAACCCTCTGATAGTCTAGGGTCAAAATATCTACGTTCCGGTCGAATCGGGTCAGAGCCACCCTATCAGCCAACTTAGTAGGGCCGCGGCCATCCCCACGACAATCATACGGCCACCGGACCGTAACATACTCTCCTTCGAAATCCTACCAAGAAACACTCCGAGTAGAAAAAGGATGCACATTATAGAGACGATCGAATACCAAACAGCCTTATCTACAGAGATGAAACCTGCTAGGTTTAGGAAGAACGGGATTATTGGAACCACGGCGGCTAACATTGGTGAGATGCCATCGACTAAGGCGACCCAGAGCGTTGCCACCTTCATTGCTCTGCCATGAACCGATTTACTAACGTCCGCGAGCATAGCCTTCTTTATAGAATGAAGCCTTCTCCTCCGCTCCGCTCTCTCAGTCAAGTAGGCTCCAGAGAAGCCTGAGGTGCCCATAGCAACAGTAGCTCCTAGGCCGGCGCCTATAACGATCCTAGAGTCAACAGCTCCGCTACTATAGGCTCCTACGACCACACCAAGTATGGTTATGGCACCGTCGAAGGAGTTTAAGACGAAGTACCTGCGCGAAATACTAGCTACGCCCGAGATTTTCAGGTAACCCCTAAGTTTTCGAAGGCTTTCCAGCATTCAGTTGTTTTTCTCCTCGACTTAGAGCAAGCTAGCTGGAATTAAACCCTTTATTATCTCCGCAACCAACTTAATCTATGGCGACAGGAATTGGCTGTGACTCTTCCATGGATGAGGGTTAGACAAACTCTGATCAAGAGCGAGGATTGGACGGACCCACGCTATGGATATAGGCCTCAAGAACGGCCTATCCAAGAGCATGTACGCCGTGGAGTTCTAAACTTGGACAAGCCGCCTGGACCTTCGAGCCACGAGGTCGTGGCATGGGTCAAGAGCATACTCGGGCTGAGACATGCCGGTCACGGAGGAACCCTAGAGATTAACCTGATCGGGGAGACCCCAAGGTTACCGGCGTCCTCCCAGTAGCCTTCGAAGAAGCGACAAGAGCTGTCCAAGCCTTTCTCCTTTCGGGAAAAGAGTATGTCTGCCTCATGCAGATGCATGCAGAGATACACGAGGACGAGATCAAAAGAATCCTTCGAGAATTCACTGGAGAGATCTACCAGAAACCTCCTCTCAAAGCCTCTGTGAAACGTGAGGTTAGAAAGAGGCGGATATACAGTATTGACTTACTCGAGGTTCAAGACAAGCGGGTTCTCTTCAAAGTTGCGTGCCAAGCTGGAACCTATGTTAGAAAGTTATGTTCAGACATAGGAGAAGCCGTGGGCTCAGGAGCTCATATGAGAGAACTCAGGAGAACCAGAGCTGGACCTTTCACTGAGAACCAGAACCTGTTCAGCTTGTACGATCTCCTTTACGCCAAGGAGAAGTACGGTGTGGAAGGAGATGAGAAACCCTTAAGAGGAATGATTAGGCCCATGGAAGATTCGTTCGAGTACATTCCAAAGATCTACGTTAAAGATTCTGCGGTTGATGCAATCTGCCATGGAGCATCTCTTGCTGCTCCAGGAGTCTCAAAAATCGATTCGGACATCAAACCAAGAAGTTCAGTTGTACTTTTTACGTTGAAGGGAGAAGCCGTAGCACTTTCAAAGTCTCTCATCTCCGCGGAGGATATGATGGAAGCAGAGAAAGGGATAGTGAGCGAGACGGTGAGAGTCATTATGGCACCCGGAACGTACCCACCGCTCTGGAAGAAGAGAGGAAAAAGAACGATCGTAGACGCTTCGAACTGAACCTTTATACATCGACCCAGAAATCAGATTGAACCGTCTGCCGACGCCGGGATTCCCGAGCCTGGTACGGGGCAGATCAGAAACGTAGCCCAAGCCTGGAGACCAGCTCGATAGCCTGTGGTCCTAACGGGCCTCGAGGGTTCAAATCCCTCTCCCGGCGCCACACTCTCGGCTCATATTTCTTTCTTTTTCTGCATCAAAGCGAGGCAACAAGGGCCCTTGTTCGTATCTCTAGAAAAATGTGATATTCTTCGATGGCTTTGGCGCTCTACCCGCACTAGTTTCTATTGACCTCTTATATCAATAGTTTATCATCGTAACTTGTCAAAATAAGATATAGGGCCTGGTATGTTTGGATCCACCATCACGTCTATCACCGATGGCTGGCCGGAGTCTATTGCGGCTTTCAGAGCATCCTTGATCTCACTGGGTCTCTCAACCCTTGTGCCGTAGCACTTCAGCTCCGTCGCCACTTTACCGTAGTTTACGTCCAAGAAGTCGCATTCTACGGATTTTCCATAGAAAACTTGCTCGTAATGTTTTTGAAATGCGAGGCATTTGTTGTTAAGGACTATTGTGATAACGGGGATTTCATATCTAGCAGCCGTCTCAAGCTCATGGTAGGAGTAAGCGAAGGCTCCGTCACCGACTACACATATCACTCGTTTATCCGGAGCAGCAAGTTTGGCCCCCAGTGCCATTGGGAAACCTGATCCAATTCCCGCGAGTCCCCGAGGGCTTACAAAACATCTTCCAGAAAGCGGAAAGTCTATGTGGCTTAAAACCCACAACGAACTGTAACTGGCATCTGTCCCTACGATCGTGTTCGAATCTACAAAATCTCTAAGCTCTTTCATTACGCGTTGAGGATTGATCGGTACGTCTTCGGAGTTTGTCCCAGGCGCGACCGCATCTCGCCATTCCTTCAACAGTCGATCAATCTCACTCAGCCTAGGAGGTTCCTTAAGTGATCCTTCCTTTTTCTCTTCAATCACGCGGGTAAGCTGTTGCAGAGCTAGTTTGGCATCACCAACTATTCCCACGACAGTTCGAAAGTTCCTTCCAATTTCATCGGGATCAATATCGACTTGAATTATCTTTGATTCAGCTCTTGGCAAAGACCAGTCCATGGTATCAACTTGATCGGTTTTGGTACCGACTAAGAGTACAACATCAGATTCTTGAACAATTTTATTGGCGACTCTGCCACGCCCCGTCGTTCCACTCGTATATGTGCCCATTACGCCGACACACAAATAGTGGTTGTCTGGAATTGCTGCCTTACCCATCATAGTAGTGGCTACAGGCGCCACCAAGAGTTCTGCAAGGCTTGTAAGCTCGTCCCACGCGCTAGACTGTATTACGCCTCCACCAGCTACTAGGCAAGGTCTTTCAGCCTTCGTCAATAAGTCAGCGGCTTCTGCAACCCTTTTCGGGTCAGGATTTACTCTAATCGCAGGGACGGAGGCGTATTCAGGTTCAACAAATATTTGAGCATCCGTCTCTTTCTCAAGCGCATTGTAAGTGAGGTTAAGTACAACCGGCCCTGGTTTTCCCGTCGTAGCAACTCTAAAAGCCTTCCGTGCTAGGTCAGGCACCCTATCCGGATCATCAACACACGTTACCCATTTAGTGATAGGCTTGAGCACGGACACTTGATCAATTTCCTGGATACTGTTTTTGCCGATAAGTTCAGAGTTTACAGCGGAGACGATTCCCACAACAGGCACGCATGAAGCATACGCCTCTGCGAGGCCCGATACTAGGTTTGTGACTCCAGGTCCATGTATAGCTGTGCAAACTCCTGGTCTAAAGCTAACGCGAGCATAACCGTCTGCCATGTGGGCACCTGAGCGCTCGTCTCTCACTGTGAGTGGACGAATTACGTCTCTGTCAATTTCTTGGTACAGACTTTCTGGCGAATCCATTCCGAAAAGGTACCTGACACCATATCCCCTAAGGATTCGATATAGTGCCTTTGAACCTTTCAAAAAATCCCCCAAGATGGTGCGGTATGAGACGATTTAAGAATTGTTATCACAGCGATGCAGAGCACGATTGCGTATCGAAAACAAGTTCGATAACTTGGTTGCAACGCTACGATTTCTAATTCGTCTTCTCGAGCAGTACAGGCAGCGTCGCAAGATAGGGCGTTGCTGGTTTGGGCTTCTAGCATTTGTATCAGAACGTGAGCGGACACAGAGGAGAAACAATAAGATTATGAACAATCGTCACTGTTCCTAGTTTATCCGAGTGGTATTCTATGATATTCGAGAAAGACCTGTTGGAAAAGATTCGAAGCGAGTTTCCGAGAGCTGCGTCTGACGCGAACGGGCGAAATAGAGCATTTTTCGATAATGGCACCGGGACTCTTGTGGTTGGAAAAGCGGCTAGAGAAGAAGCGCGAGCCCGTGTCGACTGCAGCGCAAATGTTGGAGCAATTTTTGACGAGTCCATAAATGCTGAAACTACCATACTTGAGGGCAGAAGAGCCGTTGGAGAGCTACTCAATGCTCCGCCAGAAACCATCGTTTCCGGCGAATCGGCTACGAGTCTGTTCTTCAGCCTCAGTTATGCCATAGGAAAAGAGCTTACTGGAAAGGAGAATATTGTCACAACCGACTATGAACATTACGCAAACGTAAGCCCGTGGCTTGAATTGGAAAGAAGGGGACTGGCCAAAGAGGTTAGGTTTGCTCATCTAAACAGGTATGAAGGAACGCTCGATATAGATCATCTGGGAAGCCTAGTAGATGATGGCACAAAAGTTGTGTCGGTTACAGCTGCGTCAAATGTGCTCGGCACGAAAACTCTCCTGAACAAGGTTGGAAAGATCGCTAAAGAGGCTGGCGCATATTTCATAGTAGATGCAGTTCACCACATTTCTCACGGACCAATAGATGTGCAAACCCTCGATTGTGATTTCTTGGTTTTTTCCGGCTACAAGTTCTTCTCCTCGCATGGAAGCTTCCTTTACGGCAGGGAAGACCATCTTAGAACGCTCAAACCCTACAGGGTTGCTCCGTCTCCAGACTATCCGCCGTATAGATGGGAGTGGGGTACGCGAGATCAGTCAACGTTCGCTGCGATAACTGGTGTTGTGAACTACTTGACCTGGCTGGCTCAGGAAGTGGGCCATTCCTATGAAAACCTTCTGACCGACTACAACGGTCGAGTACAGTCTTTGAAGATGGCGATGGACGCTATCGAGAAATACGAAAGGGAATTGTCCAAAGTGATGCTTAACGGTTATCAAGACTTACCCGGCATACTCGATATGCCGCAAACTGAAGTTTACGGACTTACAGATTCAAATCGAATAGAGGAAAGGGATCCAACGTTCGCATTCAAGGTACGCAATATGGATGACAAGAAGGTGGTCGAAACCCTTTGGACCAAGTACGGGATCGCCTTACGCGCCGAGAACTACTACTCGAGGGTTCCAGAGGTCTACGATGTTCCAACGATGATAAGAGCAAGTTTAGCCCATTATAACACCATCGAAGAATTGTCCGTGCTGCTAGGTGCATTGAATAAGCTCGCAGATTCTGACTAGATTAATTTGTCGTGATGAATCGTTACGGGCATGATGCCCAGAGAAGATGAGATTTTACTGGAAGAAAGTACAGGTAGCAGAGAACTCATTTGGAAGCCTCCTTTATTATCTAATCCATCCCTTGCGTTGTCCAGTTTGGCCCAACGTCTGTTGCGGACGACCTTGTAGAGTATTAACATATCTCGTACGGATGTCGACCTTTCGCCGATAAAAGACCGTCAGAGTTTCCAGATTCCTTTAGGACCCACCCGAATTGCTAACTATGTTCTCCTATTCTTTTCCTTCGGTCTATAAAGACGTGGAACACTCGCGGACCTAGTGCATAGGACTCCAGAACCGGCAACAAAATCGCTGCGCCTTGAATAGTCTTATATCTAAGCCGACTCCTTGTGCATGGATGGACTGACTGAAGTGGGACTGAAACTTTACGTAGTCCAAAGAGTTGCACTAATCATACCATTGTTTTTCCTGACAAGTTTGATAATTTTTTCTCTGATCCACATAGCGCCGGGCGATCCCGTAGAGATAATGTTCGCAACCGCTGGATCGAGACCGGGAAAAGAAGTAATCGAACAAATAAGAACCAGCCTAGGTCTAGATCAACCCATCTACGTTCAATATGCAATTTGGATAAGTAAACTGCTCCGAGGAGACCTAGGATTTTCATATATTTCAAGACGGCCTGTCGCGCTGATAATAGGAGAAAGATTCTGGTATACCATCGAACTCATGTCATTCGCACTAGTTATCTCACTCTTGACGGCTATACCTCTGGGAATCGTATCTGCTGTTCGAAAATATTCCGCCATTGATACCGCGTTCTCATTATTTGCACTTTTTGGATACTCGATGCCGAGTTTCTGGATTGCGTTAATACTTATTTCCGTATTTTCGGTTAGACTAGGTTTGTTCCCGATCTTTGGGGCCCACACAATCGGAGAAAGTTTTTCTGCAATCAACTACTGGATGGATCATATCTATCACATGATCTTGCCAGCTATAGTGATTTCCACTACGAACACAGCGTACTTCTTTCGCCTAGTTAGAGGGAGTATGCTCGACGTTTTCAGAGAAGACTTCATAACGACTGCGAGAGCTAAAGGTTTGAAGGAACGTGTAGTGGTGTATAAACATGCTTTCAGGAATACTATGCTACCGCTTGTAACTTTTGTCGGTTTATCGATTGGCTTTATCTTGGGGGGAGCTGTAGCTATTGAGTTCATATTTGCTTGGCCAGGAATGGGGAAACTAGCCGTCGACGCCGCACTTCAGAGGGATTATCCTGTTTTGATGGGCGTAAGCATGATTATTGCTGCTATGGTCTTGGTTGCGAACTTGGTCACTGATGTAATCTACGCTTTGATTGATCCGCGGATACGATATTAAGCCGCTGCGGAGGCAGAAGGGTGAGCAAGAACAAAGTCCAAGCTAAGAAAGCTGGTTGGATCTATACAAGCTGGAGGAAGTTCAAGAGAAGCAAGGCCTCGCTGGCGGGAGCTATAATAGTCGCAATAGTTGTTCTCATGGCAGCATTCGCGCCCGTGATCGCTCCCAAGAATCCAAGACGACTACATTTTGGAGCAGTAAATCGTCCACCTTCACCAGAATTTTGGTTGGGTACAGACAACCACGGAAGAGACGTCTTCAGTTTCGTGGTCTGGGGATCACGTGTTTCGCTACTTGTAGCAGCTGGTGCCGTGCTGATAGAACTTGTTATAGGCTTGGTGATCGGGGTTTTTGCTGGATATCTTGGCGGAAAAATGGACAACGTTCTCATGCGCATCACAGACCTGTTCTTGACTCTTCCTCCGATAGTGCTGCTTATCGTGGCAGTATCCATGCTAAGAGTTAGATCAATAATCGTAATAATGGCCATTATGGGGATTCTGACTTGGCCGTGGATGACACGAGTAGTTAGAAGCCAAGTAATGTCGTTGAAGGAACTTGCATTTGTTGAATCCGCGAAATCGATGGGAGCCAGCGATCTAAGAGTAATTTTTAAGCATATTTTACCGAACTCCCTTTCTCCAATCGTCGTGTTGACAACGCTGGATCTAGCATGGTTCATCCTCTATGAGGCCACCTTATCATTCCTAGGACTAGGCGATCCTACGGCGGTGTCTTGGGGAACGCTAATCAATTCGGGCAGGTTGTATCTAACGACAGCTTGGTGGACTTCAACATTTCCAGGGTTGGCTGTATTCTTTACAATACTGGGCCTTAACCTTCTCGGCGATGGGTTGAGAGACGCCCTGGACGTAAAGATCGGCAGGGTATAGTTTGAAAACAGAAGGTAGACTGCTGGAAATACGTGGATTGCGTGTCTATTTCTACACTGCTGAAGGCGTGGTAAAGGCTGTTGATGACGTGGATTTGGCCATGAACAAAGGGGAGGCGCTTGGACTGGTTGGTGAATCAGGATGTGGGAAAAGTACAATCGGCCTTTCGATTCTAAGGCTTGTGCCAACTCCAGGTAAGATAGTCTCGGGTTCTATCTCTTTTGATGGCGAAGATCTGACAAAGAAGAGCGAAGATGATCTGAGAAAGATCAGGGGAGCTAGTGTAGCGATGGTTTTTCAAAACCCCCTATCTTCATTCAACCCGGTTTTCAGAGTGGGAGATCAAATCGCGGAGGCTATAGCGCTACACCAACGTGTTCCAAAATCGGAGATTCAAAAGCTTGTAGTGGAAAGTCTTGACAAAGTGGGCATCCCAGACTGCAAGACTGTGGCTAAGCATTATCCCCACGAGTATAGTGGTGGAATGCGGCAACGCGCTATGACGGCTATGGCCTTATCCTGTCGCCCAATACTTCTAATTGCTGATGAACCGACTACCGCGCTTGATGTGACAATTCAAGCCCAGATACTCGAATTGCTCAAGGAGCTTAGAAAGCAACTTGGATTGACAGTTTTATTAATAACACATGAGCTAGGATTGGTCGCTGAACTTTGCGAAAAAGTAGCCATAATGTATGCGGGAAAGATTGTAGAATACTCGGACGTTCTGAGTATTTTTAGGAATCCGAAACATCCCTACACGTTTGCTCTCCTGAGATCTGTCCCCGGCTTAGAAGCCGTCGTCGAACGATTCCATGTAATCAAAGGAAACGTTCCAAGCCTTGTTGAACCACCGTCCGGTTGCCGGTTTCACCCACGGTGCGACTATGCCATTGCTGAATGCGCCGCCAGAGAACCTGAACCATTCGAAATTAAGCCAGGACATCGCGTTGCATGTTTCAGAGCTGAGGCGCTGGAGCTGCGACCCAATTGACCGAAACGATACTGACGGCCAAAGGGCTGAAAAAACACTTCCCGATCCGAGGCGGCCTATTCTCAAGACGGGTTACAGCAGTGCACGCTGTTGACGACGTGGATTTTTCCGTGAATAAGGGAGAGATATTCGGGCTAGTAGGAGAAAGCGGATGCGGAAAGACTACCGTGCTTAGACTATTGCTACGCCTCATAGAACCGAGCGATGGGTCTATACTGTTTAGAGGCCAAGACATCCTAAGACTGAGCAGAAGCGAACTGATGAAATTCCGCCGAAAAGCGTCTATGATATTCCAAGACCCCTACTCATCACTGAATCCAAGAATGACTATTATGGACATAATTGGAGAGCCCCTGGAGATCCATCACATAGCCAGAGGCGAGGAAAGGGAAAATCGAGTGAGGAATCTACTCGATGTTGTAGGATTGAAACCGTACTACGTTTACCGGTACCCCCACGAATTGAGTGGCGGAGAGAAACAGCGAGTAGGAATCGCCAGGGCTCTGGCATCCAGCCCCGAAATCGTGTTGGCCGACGAACCAGTATCGTCGCTTGACGTTTCAATCCGAGCACAGATACTTAACCTTATGAAAGAACTGCAAACGAAACTTGACTTGACTATCGTCTACGTTTCCCATGATCTGAGAACTGTATATCATCTATGTAATCGAGCGGCTGTCATGTATCTGGGGAAGATTTTTGAACTGGCCACAGCAGAGGAGCTGTACAAGAACCCGCAACATCCATATACTCAGACTCTAATCTCCTCGATTCCAGTATCAGATCCAACCTCTAAGGTTAAACGCATACTCTTGAAAGGAAGCCCGCCAACTCCGGTTAATCCTCCCCCAGGCTGCAGGTTCCATACTAGGTGTCCCTCGCCGGGAGCTAGGTGCGCTTTTGAGATGCCCCAACTGGTAGAGACGCGGCCTGGGCATCTCGTAGCATGCCATTCGATTAGTGATAAGTCCCGCTGAAGCGTTTGCGCTTCAAAGCCAGAAGGAAGAGCGTGAACCATGCAATCGTAAACAACGAAACTAAGAGGACATCTGTGCTCGAATAATTCGCCCTGAACGACTTAAGAATTGAATTTTGCGCTGGGCCTGTAGTCGTAGTGAGGGTTGAGATCTGCACCATCTTGAAGCGTACTGCCCAATCCATATGGCCATCCGAAGCGGGTACGTCCGTGAAACTCACCACTACTCTTCGTTTCATCACAACTCTCTCTGTCTGAACGCGTCTTTCCCACTCAGCAACATCAGACACAGATACGACATCGTAGCCGATAGGAAGGATCATTATCGCGCTTTGAGGTGTGCTCGCTTCATATCCTCCATCGTACCAATAGAATTCGTACAGATAAGGTGAAACCTCTCTTATCGAATTTCTAAACTGAAATTCCAGCGTGAACTTGTACTCGTTACTTTCCAAGGAGTCAAACCTCACAGTAATATTGAACCAATTGGAATCTTCCTGAGTGTATATGTGTAGCTGTTCCAAAGTTCGATAATCGTGGACTCTTAATTCGTCATAGGTTTCATCGTGAGCCTTCAAGAAACTATGTCTCACAGTGCTCTGATCAGACGTTGATGGGCAGATAGTCTCGACGAGCAGAACGTCCACCGAGAAGTCACTGTTGATTATGAATTGAGAGGTACTGCGTCGTCCGACTCCCGGAACGCATGATATGGCATTAACAAACTCGGAACAAACTATTAGGCTGATGACCAACATGATGAGACAATCTGTAAATACGGTGCGTTCTCTTGAGAACATTGAGTACACGCTTGTTGAGTCTGGAAACGCCCACAAGAAAGTTGTATACAGTGGGTCAACTGGTCGAGGGAAACAATGGTCGCAAGTTTTCCGCTGATTCGACAAGTTGTATCTGTTCTTCCATTGTGAGTCTTCGATATCTCTGAGAAGCATCAATTATTTTGGGTACTAGACGAATGTCACCAGCGGAGACGACCGTGGCTACGTCTTGAGATAGTGCAAACTGAAGACATCGATCTATGTCGGATTGATTGTCAAAGGGTTCGTACCATGTTGTATAAGGGAAACTAATGGAGCGATCTTCAACAGAAGACGCCCATGGACCCTTGGCGAAGGCCTTCATAACGATTGTCCCCACATCTTTCTGCTTTGCGATTTGAAGAAGCGATTCATAGTCGTTTTCTGAACAGCGATGTTTTCGGAGAACAAAGTTCAAGGGAAAGAGTACCGTGTCAAGATCAAAACGCTTCAGAGCCTCGGTCGCAATCAGCGGGTTGTGACTCGTAATTCCGATATACTTGACTATGCCACTGTCTCTGGCTTCCAACATCGTCTGAAGTGCGCCGTCAGGTCCAAATGCGGTGTCAAGTTCATCTAGAGTGTCCAACGCGTGGAACTGGTAGAGGTCTACGTAGTCAACTTTCATCCTGTTAAGCGACTGCTCCAGCTCCTTACGAGCCTCTTTTCTAGTTCTCTTATCAGTTTTGCATGCCAGAAAGATTTCGGGCCTATGCTCGTTCATCCAGGGACCGATTCTCAGCTCTGCCTCTCCGTAGCTTGGTGCCACGTCAAAATGATTGACCCCTCTGGAAAGCACAAATTCAATTATTCCGTTAGCCTCATTTTGAGAAATGTTACTCAATGCGTAGCATCCAAATGTTACTATACTACTCATGTGTTCAGTTCTTCCAAGCCTTCTCTTTTCCATGACAGCCATCCGTTTACGAGTCGTTTTCCGATTATGCTATGGATTAAGAAACGATCATAGCATAAAAGAGGCTTTCCTAGCCTACGGTGTCGCCATCGAGCCGGTGGGATCAAGTTCTCCAAACGATCTAGTGTTCTTTATCATCCGAGCAGAACCTTCTCTGCATCTTTGACCACAAGCTCCATAGCGCCTATGTTTCCTATGGGTTTCGGTTTATGTGTCTCTAGTATACGTTTGACCTGTTTCTCAGAATCCTCCATAAACGCGTTCTTTCCTTCCCTTTTGAGCGCTTCCCAAGATCCTTTGAATCCCACTCTTGGAAGTATATGTTCCACGTTAAACAATTCTCTGGTGTGTTTAAGTCCAATGTAACTGTTTCCAGCACCAACCTGTGCTATCACATCTGTTGCTAATGTCTCAGAAGAAACACTCATACCTTTGATCATTCTCTTGATCGAATCAACAATCTCACCGTCGATCACATGTATTTCTGGGGCAGTTGTCATCCAGTCATCTAGGTTTCCAAATGGCCCTACGGATTCGCTACCAGCCAACGTTAGTAGAATCGCTCCAAGGGCCTTCTCGTATCCAGCCTGCATCGTCGGCATTTTAGAGTCTGTCATTCCAACCGAGGAGTGGTGTGGCATCTGCAGTAGGCGAGCAAGTTGAACCGATGCAGCTTCTACCAGAAGCCTTTCAGGGGAGAAGACATTACAGTTGCCTTCTTTGAAGTTCAGCATTATCGGAATTATGGCCAAGCTGATTGGCAACGTTCTGTTTATCAAGTGTAAGAGGGTGGCTGCACTCAAGATCTCCGAGTATTGTAGGACCAGCATCCCGGCGAGAGTCACTGGACTCGTTACACCGCATATAGGAGCAGAACAGACAGACACAGGGATGCCTCTCTCTGCCGCGTAGATTACCACGTCCAAGAAGTTCTTGTGCCAGATCAGTGGACTCGTGCAACATGCGTAGAACTCTATGATTGGCTTTTTCCTGAGGATTTCAGGATCTTCAACCACAGCTTCAGCCATCCTCACGATGTATGTTGTTTCTAGCAGATTCTGCGCCTCTGCAGTAAATGGTTTAGTGCTATATCTTAACAACATCTCCGCTGCCTTTATCTGAACCAGTGGGTTCGGCACATCGGTAGGAAATAAGGAACAGCCGACCGTGTCATAGCAATCGAGCGCATCATCAACGACAAGGATTTGTTCTATGTCTCTGCTCGTACCCAGCCTCCGTTCCCCAGTTTTCAGGTCAATGACCATCTTACCATATCCCCCTGCGGAAAAGTGAGTATTTCCAACCCCAAAATGCAGGATCCTGCTCTTTTCATTTCGAAAGTGTAGGCTATGTTTCTTGGGAATGTTTGTTACAGCTTCTTTCACGAGCGCGGACGGAAATCTTACCTTCTCAGTCTTGAAGTCTACTTCCGCGCCGTTTCGTTCCAGAATGCTTAAAGCTGACTTGTGATTAAAAACGACCCCGCTCTCTTCAAGAAACCTCAACGTTTCTTGATAAATCTGCTCAACGTCGTTACAAGATATAATGTCAAACTCGAACCTGTTCATATCGCGCATACCTGTGGTTAACTGGCCCATTTCATGCTAGGCATTCCATAGAATCATAAGTCTGTCGTTCCTGGCGTGGGACACACGGCTAAGGCTTATATACAGATCCCTCTGAAATGTGTCTCTCACCAGATAGCAAGGGGAAAAACTATTTGGGAGAAGAAAAACTCTACGGATTATTGATCGTTCTGCTTCTCGTGGCTAGCGTTGTTCCGATGCAAACTGCAGCTCAGCAACAACCTGAACCCTTAGTGACACTTCACTATCTCGCCATGGCTGGTGACGACATCGGGCTGGCAATAGCAAACTCAATCAAAGAGGAATTGGCGAAGATAGGTATCAACATGGAAATACACACGATTGAAAGTGGGACATATTATACTCGTACTCTCTCGCAGGCTGGCCCTAAGATGCTCACATACGATGAGGGAGGATACGACATGACCTTAATGACTTACTTCTACTTCCATACCGACTATACTTGGTACATAGGTTGTTACACGGCGGCCGGTATTCCTCCGAAAGGTTGGCAATTCTGGGCGGCTAATGACGCTATTGCGGACGATTACCTCTTCAAGGCGATGTCAACGTACGATAGGGAGAAGAGAATAGAACACTTCTGGGCGTGGCAACAGCAGTTCTATGAGAATATGCATTTGGTAAGCGTCGCCCATCCGAGACAAGCTGCGATGGATAATGGCAAGATAAAGAACTATGATCCGACTTTCTACAACTATGATATTGATGAATGGGTTATCGAAGGCAAAACATACGAGGACGATGTGACCGTTCGATACGCTGTATCAGGTGTTCCGAACATGCTCAACCCGGTCTTCTTGGACGGCGGGTACCCGCAACTCGAGTCACAGTTCAGAGCTCTATATAGACCCATAAGGACGCCTGATGGCAAGTATGATTTGGCTCCTGACATGGCAACGTCTTACGAGATCGCTGAAGACGGACTATCCGTGACGTTCTATTTGAGGAAGGACGTAAAGTGGCATGATGGCCAACGCTTCACCGCCGAAGATGTGAAGATGACCTACGACGCTTTGTTGGATACGGCTACAGGTGCCTCATTCACAGCTGACTTCTCCGACGCGATCAAGTCAGTTGAGGTTAAAGACGATTATACAGTGGTTCTCTATCTAAACAAGCCGGCTCCTCACATAGTCCAATTGGTATCGATGCCCGGCGCCATGATCCTTCCAAACCACGTGCTTGGGAAGGTACCTCACGAGCAGTGGAGGACGGATGAGACGAATACGATTGCACCCGCGCCTGGAACAGGCCCGATGAAGTTCGTAAGCTGGAAGAAAGAGGAATACATGGAGCTTGAGGCATTCCCAGACTACTATGGAAAGAAGCCATTAGTCGACAAATTTGTGCTTCTGATCATCGATGAAGCGACGGTGGCTTTCTCAGCTCTAGAAGCCGGAGACGTTGACATGATAGAATCATTCTATGCACAATACGCTCCTGGAGAAGTGAAACGGTTACAACAAGTTCCGGGTCTGCACATCGAACCATGGGATGTCGTACGAGACATGTTCTTGGCCTTAAACTGGGAGCACCCATTCCTGAATAACAAATACGTTAGGTTTGCCATAGCCCATGCGGTTCCATACGACTTCATAATCAATGATCTATTGTATGGTCTAGCCATCAAATCGAATTCGCAGATTCACCCGAGCACCTGGGCTTGGAACCCGAACGTTCCTTACGTAGACCACAACCTTGACAAGGCACGAGAGTACTTGGCGAAGGCAGGCTATGTTTGGCCTCCCCCGGCGGTCGAGGTTCAGCCGACTGGCAACCTTATGCTATATCTAGCCGCTGGCATAGTGGTCGGTGTAATCGTAGGCGCAGCGCTTGGATTCGTGGCCTTGCGGAAGAAACCAACCGTGCAAACCAAGGAGTAAACCCAAAACTCCTCCACCTTTTTTTAGACGCCTAGTCCCGCCGTTATCGTCACGCTTCATTTTTTTCCTCTCAGCTCTGAGTTGATCGTACTTTCCACCCTTATCGGTAGGATCCCCGACGAGAGAGTCCGAACCCGCCTGATTTCATGTCCAAAGATGTGGCAGGTGCGGACTGCTGCATAGGAGCTTCTGTGTCCATTCCACAGATCAACTTGCAGGATCAAGTCTGTTTACGGTCGCCGACGAAGCCTTTTCAGGCTTGTAAGAAGCCTTATAAAGATCTGATCAAAAATTCATCAAGACAATTCTCATGGAGGATATGAACAAGATTTGACCACCACGCAAATGGTAACAGCGACTCAAATTAGGATAGTCGAACTTTCCGGAAAGCCGTATAATCGGGGGTTTGAGCACGGAGTCAAGCTCAAGGATTCGATTTCCCGGCTTGCTAACATGTTCTACTCCATATACAGCGAGAAGTATAAACTATCAAAAGAAGATATTTTGAGACGAGCGAGTAAGTACATACCCTTCATAGAGGAATACTCGCCCAGCATCGCTGAAGAGATCAAAGGCATTGCAGAAGGATCTGAGAAGAAACTTGAAGAAATTGCCATGATAGTGGCCTACTATGAAATTTACGATCGCTTAGCATTCGCACTTGGATGCACCTCGTTTGCAATTACTGCCAATGCCACAGTGGATGGAAGCACCTACATAGGCCAGAACTGGGACGACGACATAAACTGGTACTGGAAAGGTGAAATGCCAGTTCTACTTAAGGAAAGATGCGATCCTGGTCCAAATCTACTGGCGTACACTTACCCGGGAATACCTGCAGCAGCAGGAATAAACTCGGAAGGCATATGCCTATCATGGAACACAATGCACTGCGAAGAGTCAAAGGTGGGAGTACCCACCTACGTTATTCTCACTGAACTCCTACATCAAAAGAGGATTGGAGACGCTCTTGGAGCAATAATGAGAGCTGATAGAGCTGAATCGTTCAATTTTGTGATTGGCGACATAAATGGGGAGATTTATGATGTAGAAGCCACGCCTAGCGATGTTGATATCCAGTATTCAAACAAGCATATTGGCCACGCAAACAACTTTCTATCTACCAAGCTCAATATCAAGAAAGACTTGATAGCCGCGAACCTTCCGGACACAATTATCAGGGCCAACAGAATGAACAAACTTCTGGATCAAAGATATGGTACCTTTGATCTCGAGAAGACGACAGAGCTACTCAAGGACCACATCAATTATCCAAAATCGATTTGTAGACACCCTGCTCCAGAGGAAGCTTTCCAAGGGATAACATGGGACTCGTGGGTAATGATCCCCGCAAAGAGAGAGATGTGGCTATGCCACGGAAACCCTTGTCAGAATGAATTTAGGACGTACACGATCTAAAAGCAGCAGATCCACAATCGCCGCAAATTCCTTCTCTTATTTTCCTAATACTCCTGCGCATTGTAAGCGGCGAGAAACGTTTCACTGGAAGAGTAACGCTGCGTTTCGACAACGTTTATCCATTGATGATTTGGATTCTCTCTCAAGCACGTACTCTTTTGGGCCTCTGATGGCTACTGGAGGGTCCGTTTGGTAGCCTCTTTGATTATCTGATCCATCCCTTCCGTTACTTCCTTCGGCAGAGGATCCGGAACGTGTTCTTTCAGCAATTTTGTAATGATTTCTCTTGCTCTGTCAACCATCTCTTTGGCTCCAGATTTCTTCCATGTTTGATGAGTGTTTCTATCAATTAGGGTTGGGATCCAATGTTCGTCAGCGTGTCTAAGCGTATGTTTCATGCCTAGAAAATGTCCTCCCGGGCCCACCTCTCTTATCACATCTGTGGCGAGTGTTTCATCGTTAACGGAGACTCCGCGCGCTATCCGAAAGCACATATCTGCAATTTCATTTCCGATAGCAAGCATCTCGAAGCTCCCCGTAAGTCCAGACTCGATATAGCCTATGTCATGAATCAAGTTCGTTCCAGCTAAAACTGCTGGGAGAGCTGTCATCATAGCTTCGCAAACCGCCTGTTCATCAACGGCCTTCGAGTCTGAAGTTCCACCAGTTCCAAAGAAAGGTAGCCCGTACCATTGGCTCAATTGCGCAGCCATCGCGTTGATAAGAGCGAATTCAGGGGCTCCGTAACACATTATGCCTGTACGTATGTCTATTATGGTTGAAATTACACCATGGATAAAGGGTGTACCTTTTCTCACAAGTTGAGACACAATAAGGCCGCCCAAGACTTCGGCGTTCGCGATTGCAAGTGTACCGGGCAGCGTCATCGGTCCAGTCGCCGCGGATTGCACAGCTGAGCCATAGAGGACAGGCGTTCCCTCCTTTGCTACCTCGATCAAAACATCCATGGCTTTCTCGTCGTGTTGTAAGGGTGACACAGGTTCACAGAACACGGCGAGAATAGGCCGTTTCCTTAACTCATCCATTCCCCCGGCGGCCAGCGAAGCCATTTTTAGAAAATCTCTTGCCGTTTCGGGGCCGTAGGCTATTCCAACCGCGGGTTTCTCAGTATTCGCTAGCACGGCCTGAATTTCATGTAGGTCTTGCACATTTCGTTGGCAATCTAGAGCGCAACAAAACTGCTCCGCGAATTTTATGTTAGGTAATGCGTCGGCGACTCTCACTGCTTGGGCTATGTATTCCCTTCGTGCAGTCTTTCTCTCCCACGTGGTCGGGTCGATTATATGCAGCGTTGTTGAACCCATGCCAAAATGAACTCTACCATTTTCAAGTTTTATGTCGTTCCTAGATTTTCGACCGCAAAGCACGATTCTCTTTGGCGCGCTTCTTAGCGTTTCCTCGACCAGATGCGATGGAATCTTTACAAGTCTTCTTGTCCCGTCGACGGTTGCTCCACCCTTGTCCAATATCGTCAGTGCTTGAGGACTGTTCACAGTTACTCCTATGTTTTCAAGGATCTCCAGAGTTGCGAGGTGGATCTGCTGGATCTCATCTTGACTCAGTAGGCTAAAGCATGGTTTCAACGATCGTTTCCTCAGATTCGCTTCTTAGGAATCTGTCAATGGGTCGAGTCTGCTATAACTTGATTGCCTTCAATTCTCTCAGGAAGTCTGCTAACCTGTCAACAATTGCTTTAACTATTCTTTCACCTTTCTCTTTGGACGCCAGAGTTGGGTCACCGAGAGCACTTGTCCTCGTGAGCTTTTCAAGTGCAAGGATTGAACCATGAGCTGCACGTACGATTGGGCTCTGAGCGTAGGCGTTGAATTTTATGTATTTTGATGGACTAGCTGGCATTGATCTTTCCGCCTCATTCATTAGAACGCGTGCACCGCATGCCCATGCGACTGATGTTTCGCCTTCGCACGCATGATATAGGTGATGTGTTTCGGTGGTCTTTTCAATTACATCCCCTCCAAACGCGCCCCACCAATCCACTTTGGCAATGAAAGCTCCTGTTTTCTCCGACACTTCGTTCATCACTGTAAGAAGTGCCGGAGGGTTTCCGCCATGACCATCCATCAGTACAATCTTCTTGAAACCATGATGAATCAGGCTTTCACAAACGTCTCTGACGAGTTCTCTTAAGGTTTGTTCACGCAAAGTTATGGTTCCTTTAAATGGCATTAGGTGAGGTGAGACGCCGTACGGAATAGGAGGAGCTATCACCGGTTTGACTTCATCGGCCACCTTCATGGCAGCTCTTTTCGTGATTTCCCAAACTTCGACAAAATCGGTTTCTAATGGGAGATGTCTACCATGCGCTTCAGTAGAAGCCACTACTACCATAGCGATGTTTGATTCCTTCAGCCTCTCTTCGACTTCAGGCCAAGTCATCTTTTCCAGAAAGATTTCAGTCGCCATAGGTGATCTACCATTTTAAACAGTTGGCGCTAATGTCTTTCGCTAATTATTATTAAATTTGCGGTGCCACACGGCTGACTCTACGAGTTGAGAGATGAAAGGTCAGGGCTCCTACAGCTTGCGAGCTGCCGAAAGAGCTCAGAAAGAAGTTCATCAACGCGACCAACTGATACAAACTCATGGACATGGATACTTTCTAGAAGAAGTTTGTCGTAGCAAGTGGTTTCGG
>Ga0209725_1000406_pt1 | contig 26677 bp, 25 predicted proteins | sample I18A1metaG_FD_184145 | JGI IMG/M metagenome (GOLD analysis project Ga0209725, IMG submission 184145) | Lake sediment bacterial and archeal communities from Gulf of Boni, Indonesia to study Microbial Dark Matter (Phase II) - ​I18A1 metaG... | ecosystem: Environmental > Aquatic > Freshwater > Lake...
GAATTGCTTCGTCCTACCAAAGCTTTTTCGAGAGACCAATGTAGCGAAAGCCATGTTGAGGAAGTGTGGAAGAGCGAGGGTCTCAGCTACCTGCCTGTCGTGGATGGCCGGGTTAGTCACGAGGATTCGAGCTTCCGAGAACATCTGTCTTACGGCCTTCAGGCCCCGCAGGTCTTTACCAATGCTAACAGCTATCACCGCTCTCCCACGTAGCCTACGCGCACTGGGGCCGAACATTGGGTGAATACTGGCGACCGTGATTCCGCGCCTCTGGGCCGATAGGAGGGATGGAACAACAGCCGACTTCACGGCGGAAATATCGAGAAGAAGAGCGTTCCTCTTCAGCGTCGGTAGAATCTCATCAACTACGCTAGGAATCGCATTGGTCGGTGTCGCAAGGACAACTATATCGCTGTCCCGCGCGGCATCGACGTTCGTTGGCGCGTATCTTGCCCGGATGTTAGAGGCGACATCACGAGCCTTCTTTCGATCTCTGTCGGTGACGGTGACAGAGGCTCCTCGCGACCTGAAGTATCGAGCGAACCATGAACCCATCCCTCCCGATCCGATTACAGCTACTCTCTTCGCCATTCGTCGATCGCCCTTAGAATACGCTTGATCCCTGTTTTCACTGCCTCTTCCGACTCTGTGATCGCCAAGCGCAAGTAGCTCTCATATTCTCCAAAAATGGTTCCGGGGAGAACTCCGACTCCATGTCTCTTTAGTATGTAGTTCACGAACCTCGTGGAATCCATGTTTCTTCCTTTGATTCTTGGGAAGACATAGAATCCGCCGTCGGGGACATGGAATTCGAGATCCCCTTTACTCAGTTCCGTACACGCATTCCGAACTCGTGAGAGAATCTTGCATCTAGCTCGATCGGCTTCTCCGCTTGTGTCCTTGAGCGCAGCCAATGCTCCTCGCTGCACGAACTCGGGTACGCTCGTCAATGTCGTCTCAACGATGCGTCGCATCCTCGTGATCGTACTCTCATGTGCTACGGCGTAGGCGATCCTCCAACCCGTCATGCTGAACTCCTTCGAGAAACTGTTCACGTAGATTGCTTCACAGTCAGGGTATTCCAAGACGCTTGGCGCCGGTGAGCTGCTGTAGCTCGCGTAGACTTCATCAGAGAGAACAATGATGCGACGTTTTTCGGCCAACCTCATAAGCTCTGAGAACTTGTCGCCTGACAGGAGCTTGCCGGTCGGATTGTTCGGACTGTTCAGGACGAGCATCTTTGGTTTGAGCTTCAGCAGGTCGTCCATCGCATTCAGGTCGATGTCCCATTTGTCCTCCAAGCGCGTCGAGACGGAGAGAGACCTTGCTCCGACCATAGCGATGCAGGACTCGTACGCCGGCCAAGCAGGGTGACACACGACGACCCCTTCTAGGCTCGAGACGCAACTTCGTATGGCGGCAAATATCGCGAAGCGAGCTCCCGGAGTAATGAGAATGTTAGACGAGGTGATCTTCGTCCCGTACCTTCTGTTCAACCTCGCTGCAATTGCATTCGACAGTTCTGTCAAGCCCGCACTTGAGCCGTACAGAATCGTGGGGCTCTGACGAAGGCACTTGCTCGCTTCGCGGATTACGGCCCTAGGAGTTCTGAAGCGAGGCTCACCTATGTCAAGTCTAACAAGCTTGTGCCTCTTCTCTTGTGCCCTCAGGATTGCCTCGGACAATCCTTTCAGGAGGAAGTCCCCTGAAGTTTGGTGTCGCCGTGATGAAGTTTGAATGTCCACTGAGCTCTCGATGACGAAACTTGCGAGTTGCTTTGCCAATGCGATGTCCATTCCTGCCTTAGCAGCAGAGGCGACGAAGTTATCCACAACAACCCTTTCGGTAATTGGGTCGACGATTTCCATCTTCAAGCGCCTTTTCAGTCTCGAGATCTTACGGACGAGCCTGAACCTACGGGCGAGCATGCCGACGAGTTCAGAGTCAATCGAACGAACCTTTGCTCGAAGGATCGTCAGATCAGGTTCATCCACATCCACTCAACTCCTTGCACGCAAGCGATGCTTTCCTCTCCAGATGCGTCTGAACAATAGGCTCCGCTTGACAGAAGGCACGAAGTCTCACACTCCATCGGCTACGCTTGGACGTGCTAGAATCGCCCCCTCATCAGCTGACCTCACCATGTCGGCGTACCTCGCCAGATACCCATACGTTACACGAGCTGGAAGGTGCGGCAGCGCCTCTAGACGACTGCTGATCTCCTCTTGACTAAGATCGACGTTCAGGCAGGACTGTTCCAGGTCGATTTCTACGAGATCCCCGTCTTGGACGGCCGCGATGGGTCCTCCTGATGCGGCTTCAGGAGAGACGTGCCCGACGCATGCGCCCCGAGTGGCTCCTGAGAACCTTCCGTCCGTGACTAGGGCGACCTTTGCTCCCAAGCCCGTCCCAACTAGAGCTGATGTTGGACGTAGCATCTCTGGCATTCCTGGGCCTCCCACAGGACCTACGTATCGAATCACGACGATATCTCCGTCAACGATGGATCCACCGAGAATAGATTTCGTTGCGTCTTCCTCTGAGTTGAACACGCGAGCCGGGCCTGTGTGTTTCATCATGGCGAGGTCAACGGCTGCTACCTTGCACACCGCACCGCCAGGGGCTAGAGAACCATACAGGATCGCAATTCCTCCACGCGTACCGTGTGGGTTTGAGAACGGTCTTATCACTTCAGGGTCGGCGACCTCAGCCGCTGAGATGTTCTCTCCGAGTGATTTCAGCGTCACGGTCATCTGATGAAGGTGAAGTGCTCCCTCCTTCTTGCTCAGTTCTCTGAGTACAGCACTGACTCCCCCGGCGCGATGCAAGTCCTCCATTCTGTGGCGCGACGCTGGGCTCAGCTTGCAGATATTCGGTGTTCGTTCTGCTACTTCTTTGACTCGACTTAGCGGATACTCAACCTGAGCTTCCTTTGCTATCGCGAGAGTATGTAGGATCGTATTGGTCGAGCCGCCTAATGCCATGTCAAGAGCAAGGGCATTGTCGATGGCCTGCGCGTTGACGATGCTCCTCGGGCGCAGATCTGCCTTGAGGAGTTCTAGGATCTGTCTACCAGCGCGTCTGAGAAGGTCGAGTCGCTCTGGTGAATCCGCCAGTATCGTCCCGTTTCCAGGAAGTGCCAACCCTAGCGCTTCGCACAAGCAATTCATGGAGTTCGCTGTGTAGAGCCCGGCGCAGCTTCCCCACGATGGGCAGGCCTCCTGCTCAAGATCTTCGAGTTCACGCTCGGAGATCAATCCGGCGCGATAACGACCAACGCCCTCAAACACGGATGACAAGTCGATGGGTTCTCCTTGCTTTGTCCGACCCGTTCTCATTGGTCCTCCGCTGACGAAGATGGTTGGGATGTTCACTCGAACTGCGCCCATTAGCATTCCAGGCACAATCTTGTCGCAGTTGGGGATGCAAACGACGCCATCGAACTGGTGCGCTTGAAGCATGGTCTCGATCGAGTCGGCGACTAGTTCGCGGCTTGGGAGAGAGTATCGCATTCCTTGATGCCCCATGGCAATACCGTCGTCTACGGCAATCGTGTTGAACTCGAACGGAATTCCCCCTCCCTCACGAACTGCAGACTTCACAATCGCGCAAAACTCGTGCAAGTGAAGATGCCCTGGCGCTATGTCTGCTTGCGAACTTGCTATCCCGATGAACGGTTTCGAGAAATCCTCATTCTTGAGGCCGCAGGCTCTCAATAGACTTCTCTGCGGCGCCCTCTCAGGCCCTCTCTTGATCGCGTCCGATCTCACGCGAAGGTCACCGTTTACTTGGCATCTGCTCGTTCGGATTCCTAACGGTTGTCATGGAATTCGATCTACCTTGCTGATCGATCTTGAGCAGGAGCTCTCGGTGAACTCTTAATACACGTACTCCCGAATTCGGCTGCATGAAAAGAATCGGCCTCTACCTAATCGAGAAACATGATGTTAGGGAATCGATCCGGCTTGCCAAGCTGGCTGAGGACAGTGGCTTCGAGTCGGTCTGGCAAGGAGAGGAGTATCCGCCTTTTCGTGACGCTCGCGACTCGCTGATTCCATTGGCTGCGATAGCAGCCGTTACCAAGTCGATCAAGCTGGGAACCGGCGTGCTCCATACTTGGACACGAAACGTGCTCACGCTGGCAATGGGATTCGCGACACTCGACGAACTATCGAAGGGCCGAGGCATGCTTGGGATTGGTGCTCTCTGGGACCCAATTGCAGGAATGATGGGCATAGCAAGGACAAAACCGCTCAAGGCGATGCGGGAGCATGTCGAAGCACTTCGTGCACTATTCGACATGAAGACAGTTGACACTGAAGGCGAGTTTGTCAAGCTACGCAATGTTCGACTCTCAAAGAAGCCGATCTCGATTCCGATCTATATTGGCGCCACTGGATTTCAGATGATGGAACTCGCAGGAGAGATAGCTGATGGGGTTCTGATGAACTATCTCGTCTCCCCCGAGTATAACAAGACAGCTCTCAAGTTTCTGTCAAGAGGGGCGACCAAGGCTGGACGCACGATCGAGAACCTAGACAGACCTCAGCTGGTCGCCTGCTCGATGCATGAAGATGCTGACAAGGCGCTTGATGCAGCTCGGCTTGTTGTCACGGAGTATCTATTCCTAGAACCTCATATCATGAAAGCGAGCGGAATCGACCACGACGTGTTAGATACGATCCATAAGACCCTAGAATCTTGGCCTCCCAAGCCAGACAGACTGCGACAAGCCCTTGGACTTGTAGACGAAGACCTCGTCAGGAACATCTGCGCTGCGGGAACGGCTGAGGATTGCAGACGGAAGGTGCGTGAGTATGTCGCCGCCGGAAGCACTTGCCCCCTCATCTGCCCAATAGGCGGCAGCGTAGAAGACATGATACAGGCGTTTGCGGAAGGCTCCTGATAACAAATCCGGTCTAACTTCATTTGCTCATGATCTTGAGCTATGACAGGGACGCAGGCAAATGACCGTTTGCGACGTAACGACATCTCGACTCTGATGATCAGGTGTCCAGTGGGAGCGCTGGCTTCAGCGTCCAAGCCTGTAACAGAGTCTGTTCCAGTATTCCGGGCGCTTTGAAGTTCTCAGGCAACATCTGCCACTTGCACGCCTTCGCGAAAGCTTGAGAATTGACATACCTGCTCTGGGCTAGTTTCCCTCTCCTCAAGACGACTTTCTCAGGTAGCTTCCTTCCATGTAGAATCCGCAGAAGCACCGAACTGGCCGTGGAGAGGTAGTCCTCCGGAATGAGAACGGATCGTTCGACAACGATCCCACTCGGGATGTACCCCGTCCTTTCCATTGTGTCAAGCACGATCCTGGATGCTTGAAGCAAGCTTCTCATTGAGAGCGTTCTCGGACCCCTTGTACGCTTCCTTGAGGGGGGACCCAGCGGCTGAACTACGGGCAGTTTGTCTGGGATCACGTTCGTCTGTGCGTAGCAGGCGACAGCCTTGGTCACAAGGCAGAATATCTGTGCTGGTGAGAGGTATGCTCGATCGATTTTCTGGTGTCGTATTTCTCTCAGTGACTTCCGAGCCAGCATGTCGAGTCTTTCTCTGTCGACCTCAAGGCTTCGAGAGGGATCTTGGAAAATCGACATCGCATCCCGAGCGGTGATGAAGTCAACGTCATCAAAAGACAGGATGTACTTGATCAGCTCCTCAAAGTCTCTGTACGCTCGTTCGGTCACTTCTGGTGGCTGTCTGGGAGGAACTACGAGTTCGTCAACGGCGGGGTTCCTTCCGCGGGCAAAGTTGACTTCGTCCCAGAATCTACGGTTGACGATTGTGTGCACGTGAAAGAGGATACTGATCGCACCTCCCTTCGTACGTAGTCTCCCATAGATCTGATTGAACTGCCTCTTGACCTTCTGCAGTCCCTTTGGATCATTGAAGAAGAAATCAAGATTGATGAAATTGCGACCGGCCCCGTTCAGATTCAACACATTACAGTACCAGTACGGCGAGTCATTCAGATTCAGAATCGATGTCTCATCCAAATACACGGGAATTCTCATTTTGGGCATAGCAGGATACACGTGTGGTGCCCAAGTCCATCCTGGATGACCCAAACATGAGAGATCTCGATTGAAGGCATGACTGACGTAGGCGGCGCCCTCTTCTTCCCGGCGTTGGAACTCTGCTGCCCCTGTCTCTATGTCTTTGTCGGCTAGATACTCGTAGAGCGTCGGATGCCGGCTATGTGTGTCAAGATGATAGCCAATGTCTAATGTCGAAAGAGCCTCGATCACGTCTTCTCTCTTGCGTTTCTGGAGGGATCTAACCTTCTGCCCGACAAGCTTGGCAGTTGCCTTCACGTTATGTTTGGACAGAATCTCAACGATCCTCTTTGGAGGCTCATCAGCTTCCGGTGTGATGTAGTCCTCCACATCGAACCAGAGATAGACAAGGACCTTGGCCATGGAGTCGGACTCTCCGAAGTATGTCGCTACTTGCAGATGTGATCGATCAACGGTCGAAATTTAACAGTAAGGGTTGCCGTCTTGTTCCGCTCGGAAGCGTGCAAGTCCTTGAGTAACTACCATAGCCTAACAACACCCACTCAGACGCGTGAGGCATGGGATCGTCATATGCCAAAGATGGTCCAGTCGAGACGACGCCTCTTTTGCACATACATCCCAGCAATTGGGATTCTGGTCGCGCACTTGGGACATTTCTTTTCTCTGCTTAACTCGTATGTGCGAATAGTCCAACCATCTCTTGTTATGACTTGCTCACCGCACTCGTGACAGAACGTGTTCTCGTACCTGTGACCCCTGACGTTTCCGATGTAGGGATACTTCACACCGGCCTTGCGTGCTGTTTCTCGAGCGTGTTCCAGTCTCTGGATTTCTGTTGCAGGGGCATGGAACTTGTACGCAGGCATGTATCGCGTGAAGTGAATCGGTGTCTCAGGTCCTACGTGTTTGAGATGCCTGTCGATGACAGAGAGGATTGTGGAGTCGCTGTCATTGACGCTTGGAACAATCAGGTTCACTATCTCGACGTGGATTCCCTTCTTCTTGGCTGCCTCGGCGTTCCGCCAAGGTATGTTCGCGTCTACGGCTCCGCAGAATTCCCGATATGCATGCTCGTCTCCCTTGACATCAATCTTTAGCCCGTCCAGACCCGATCGCGCAAGCAAATCAATGGCTTCCAGCGTCATGTAGCCGTTGGAGACATAGCAGCAGTAGAGGCCGCACCCCTTAGCTTGCGAAAATGCGTCTGCCGTCCAGTCCGTAAGCAAGGTCGGCTCCTGAAAGCTTGCGCAAAGCCCTTCGTCTCCCGAGTCGATCGCCATCTCAAGGATCCTGTCCGGCGAAACGGATACTGCCTTCTCCGGCTTGGGATGCGACTTGGAGAAATTGTAGTTCTGGCACCAAGGGCAGTCGAAGTTGCAGGACCAAGTTGAGAACGTGAGTGCCGTGGATCCAGGCCAATAGTGAAAGAAGGGTTTGATCTCTATAGGGCGACTTTCCACTCCACTGAGATCTCCGTAGACAAGCGTGTACAGCCTCCCGTCGATGTTCTTTCTCGTCCTGCATCTGCCGAGCTCGCCAACATCGAGAGAACATCTTCGTTCACATAAGTTGCATTCCACCAGATCGCCCCTCACCTTCACGTAGAGGCTAGATTCGCGGACGCAGGGTCTCGCCCGAAGATCCAAGAGGGTTCGTCACCGTTTCTAGTGAGATAAGTGTGCCCAAAAGCAAGATCGGTGTAGGTTATTGCCGAGATTCATTTCCGAGACGCTTCTGCGCGTATGAATAGTACCCAATAGCGCTGATCAGGATCATTCGACTCATGTAATCAGGTATGTCGTCTTGTGACTTCCCGGTCAGCTTGAGAAGATCTTGGACAAAGTACTGATACACTTCGTCATGTGACTCATTCGCTTTGACCGCTTCGAAGACTCTTGACCCCCAGCGTTTCGTCGTTTGCAAGTTTGTCCGAAGAAAAGCTTCCACATTCTCAAGCACTGGACCGAAGTGAGGCAGCAGTAGACCAACCGGATTCATGTCAAGCATTCGAGTGAGACTTCTCATGTACTGCTCCTCATCGAAACTGGGCGGAGGAGTTGCCGGAATAGGCGTGCATAGATTCGGGTAATATATCCCCACGGCATCACCTGTGATCACGAGCCGCTCAGCCTCAAGGAGAACGGACATGTGATGTAGCGCGTGGCCTGGAGTCGAGAAGATCTTAAGCCGTTTGCCAGCTCCCAAGTCTAACTCGCATCCATCTCGTACTGTGTCGATTCTTTCCTTGAGGACGCTGACCGGCTCGCCGAAAACGGCCAACGCGTCGGATCCGAATAGGCTTGCAACGCTCTGAACCAGCTTGGTGGGATCCACCAGATGCTTCGCTCCTCGCTCGTTGACCAAGACTCGTGCGTTGGGCATCGCCTTCAACAGATGACCAACGGCCCCCGAATGATCCAAGTGCACGTGCGTCGGAACTATGAAATCGACCTGCCACGATCTCGAATCGAGCGCCTGCAGTTGCGAAATGATGCTGTTTGAACTCGTCGGGTACCCCGTGTCGACAAGGGCAAGTTCCTCTCCCTTGATCAGATATGCAGCTGCAAGCCCTGGAAGTCCCACAGCCATTGTGTCGACCAAGAATACGCCGTCAACTATCTCTTTGCAGGACAAGGGCGATGGCAGCTTCATCTTGACTACCAGTTTGAGCGAATCGTTCGCACCCACAACCGGTTTGCTGTACTTGAACCTGACCTCTGCTGGATTCCCCCCTCAGCACTAAGAAGAAAAGCCGTGTCTCTACAGCGTGTGTTAGCGACGTAGGTTAGGCCTGCTGGCTGCTCCAAGCTTCGTTGATGGAACTCCGCTGCTTATTGCACGTAACGATTTCACCACTTCTTGGTGCGGGTTTGCTCTTCAGATGTCTCTGACGAAAGCGCCTTCCATGGCAGCTACGTCTGTGTAGTCATACTCCTCGAAGCCATCGAAAGGTTTGAAGAGATACTTGTTCTCTCTGTACTTCTTCCACATCTCCGTGGGGGCGACCCTCTTTGACAAGTTTATTCGAGCGGCCTCAACGCCTAGGACTCCTTTCTGCGACTCTACGTTCTCCCTGAGGAATCTCCTGATCTTGTCCCTGTTGACTGATAGCATTGACATCAAGATGTCGTCCTCGCCGAATGAATATGCGGCATATGTTGGAAACACATCCGATGGGTAGTCAAGATGAATCGTATGGTTGAAGACGTTGTGAACCTCTTCCGAGGTCGCTCTTATTGCGATTTGGTATCTTTCAAGCTGTGCCGGTCTGTCCTTCGGAGCGGGGAAGAATACCGGCTTCAGGAGAGTGATAGTTCTGGTCTTTGATGACTTGGCCGCTGACGGAATCGCCTTCACAATAAGGTCTGCAAAGCTGTCGATATCTTGGACATCATAGATGATGCTCATGAAGTCCTTCTCTTCCTGCTGCGAAATGTAGAGCGGCGTGCAATACTCATTGGATATTGCCTTCAAGTTCAACATCACCGAGTTCCAAGTGTCGGCGAGATCATCACCCGGAAACACACGCACTATCAGCATCATGAGAAGGCACACCAGAATAATCCCGAGTGCTGACCCAGAATATTAATCTCTTTTGCAGCCGTAACAACGCGAGGCCGCATTGTTCGTGGGCACATGCAGTGTGCAGGCCTCAGGCAACGGACTTGACGGCGTCTGCGAGCGGGATCTGGTACGGTCCTAGCTTGCCGCCGAAGTTGACGGCAGTGATCTTCACGACACCAGGAACTCTCGCTGCCGCGATGACACCTAATCCTGTTGCTCTCTTGACGATTTCAGTATCGATTCCGTTGAATACGAGTTCGTACACGCTCTGAACGTTCGGTGGAATCCTGGAGTCAGGAACCGAAGCCTTCAGGGTCGGACAGAATGGATGATTCGTCGACGCCGGTAGCTTATACTTCGTCGAGCCTACCTTGGACCCGGACCGGCAGATTCCTCCCGGAAATGTCAGTACTACTCCTTGAACTGTGCCTATTGCCTCAACGGCCTTTTCTGCTGCGTCCAATGCTGATGATTGCGTATCAGCCATTATGATGAAGTTGCCACCAGCCACACCTTTCTTGACTCCAAACTTGTCCTCGATAAGGAACTCCCCCTCCATGACCGGGATACGCCAGATCGTCCGTTCGCCGAGTGCGCCCCTTTTCTGGAAGCCATCCCCGAACTTTCGTACCGCTCGTCCGATCTTGAGCATGCGTTTTGCCTCTGGCATCGCGTCGAACGCGGCGGTCGTCGGGCAAGTCAGTATGCATTGCCCAATTCGTGTGAGAAGCTGGATCTTGAGCTCTCGTCTAGTCCGGTGCCAAATCTGAATGAACACCCCAGGTCGCCCGTCAGGAGTCTTGTCGGGAGAAGGTAAGATGCCCTCGACCCCGGCCTCTGCCGGAGACATGATTATTGATGATGCGAAACCTGTAACGGTCTTCCCGGCAATCATCGCCCACTTATCGTTCGCGGCTGTCACGAGGATCCTGCTCGCCACCATTGGGAAAGCTTCCGCAAAGGTTTCCTCTACTTCCACGCCATTGAATTCCATAATGACTCACGAGAACTGGACGGATCGCCAATTTGACACGTGAACCCTGGCAGGCCATTTAATTGTTTCCTGTCTTGCACTGATGGGGACTGTGGATTCTCTGCCTAGCAGCAAGATTCGCACAGTGACCGTGCACGGTCACCCAGAGTTCGCTGAAGCCAAGAGTTAAAGACGCAAGTGCCCACTCTTTGTCCGAGATGAACGAAGGATGGTTCTCAAGGTTGGTTTCCTGAAGCTCGGCTGCATCGGATCAGCATTATTGCTCGAGTTCATGCTCGACGAGAGAGCTGAGAGACAGGACATCGAGGTTCGCGTGGTCGGGGCTGGTGCCAAGCTTGGTGTAGACCAAGCAGAGGATGTCGCTAACCGACTTCTCGAATTCAAGCCACAGTTTGTCGTCGTTACGAGTCCAAACGCCACGCTTCCAGGCCCCAAGAAGGCTAGGGAGATCATCAAAGGTGCGGGTGTACCAACAATTGTGGTCTCCGACAGTCCGGGAAAGAAAGCGGCTCAGGAACTGGAGCAACAGGGCTTCGGCTACATCATAATTGAAGCAGACTCTATGATTGGCGCAAGGAGAGAGTTCCTCGATCCTCCGGAGATGGTTCTGTTCAATCTGGATGTCACCAAAGTCCTAGCAGTGACAGGAGCGTTGAATCTGCTGACATCAGAGGTTGATCGAGTAATAGATGCCGTCAAGAAAGGAGTCACTGTGACCTTGCCAAGGCTCGTTGTGGACAAGGAGAAGGCTATGAAGGCGGCATCGTTTTCGAATCCCTATTCAGCCTCCAAAGGGATAGCCGCCTACGAGATCGCGCGGCGCGTAGCGGACATGACAACAGAAGCATGTTTCGTGATGAAAGAATGGGAGAGGTACACGCAACTCGCGTCGGCAGGTCATGAGATGATGCGCCAAGCCGCTCGGCTGGCTGATGAAGCTAGAGAGCTGGAGAAGTCTCAAGATGCGGTTTCGAGAACGCCGCATTATGATGACGGCAGTATCCTCCAAAAGAAGCGGTTGATCGAAAAGCCAAGCAAACCCTAGCCGCGTCTTCTGAGAGACAGCCGACACCGCCCTGCGATGGATCTCTGAAGACCAGGTACGTTCTAGGGGTGTTTCAAGACAGCGGCCAGTTCAAGATCTTGCTTCTTTGCAGCGCGATCAGGACAGGAACCCCTACGATTGTAGCCATTACGACGCTGAAAGCTGCTTCGATGGGTGTCTGAACAGCACCAAGGATGAAAATTTCGGGCAGCCATTCTATTGGAATAGGATACAGCTGGTACAGTCCGGCGACTATCAGCATGAATATTCGCGTCATAACATCTAGCTCGACAGCGACGAATGCGGTGACAGCAACTATGGGAGCGAGGGATGAGGCGCTTGACCTCCTTTCCTGAAGCTTCTGCACCAAGAGAACTGCGGGAATGATCATCACGAATCCCAGGTAAGTGTCCCAGAGAGTCCAGAGTGGGATGTACCTTGCGAGCGGGTGGACAAGAAAGGCCGCAAGTTGAACGCCGTATATTCCCAGCGTCAGATACCACTTACGTGACACTAGAAGACCGGCACCGAGTGCCCCAACAGCCTCAGCGATTCCGAAAATGTTCTCAATCCAGATGCTATCGGGTCTCACGAAACGACCTCCCAGCCAACCGATGGCTGCCGCTAGGAATCCAAGGTATGGTCCTGCGATAATACCCTCAAGCGGTTCCATGACTATGCTCATTCTTCGAAAGCCAACCATGGGAGGAGCGGTCGAGAGAACTATGTGAATAGCAGCCAGTGCTGCAACCACGGTTACGTACAAGGTTCCTTTTCCCTTCACCATCATCCGCTATCACCGATCACGCCGCTAGTTACGCAGCAAGATCTACATGCGGATACAATATAACCGAAACCGGTGCTATCTTGATCTGAGAGGGTCGGCGTGTCTGGAATCGTTGTTACGTTGATCACCGGTAGGAGTATGTCGCAAGCACGAAGCCGCGAACTCGGCAAGTTCTCAGAAGAATATTTTCGCTCAGTTACTGTCTGCGAACTTGACCCTGATGACATGACTGAGTTGGGTACAATGGACGGAGAGAACGTCAGAGTTGCTACGAAATTTGGCCAAGTGATCCTTAGGGCAACTGTTTCGAAGCAGGGACCACACAAAGGGGTTGCCTTTGTGCCCTATGGCGCTTGGGCAAGCGCACTTTTCGGGACTTCGACGCACACTTCTGGCATGCCGACCCTGAAGGGGCTTGAAGCCATCATCGAGAGAGCGCCGGGATCCAAGGTTCCGACGCTTCAAGAAGTCACGCGCTTGAAGGTTGGCTGAACAGATTGTCAAAGAAGATTTCAGAGAACGTGGTTTGCACGTTCTGCGCATCCGGATGCGACGATCTTCAGATAACACACGACGGACGCAGAGTGGAGTCTGCACGAAATGGATGCGCGATCTCTGTGAGCAGATTCACCAGCACCGGACAGAGTCGCATATCGAAGCCGCTCGTCAGAACAAAGGGGGTACTCCGCCCGGTGACCTTCGGGAAGGCAATAGACCGGACTGCCCGGATACTGAGCAACGCGAGATACCCGCTGCTCTATGGGTGGAGTCAGACATCATGTGAAGCGATATCAAAAGGTGTCGAGCTGGCGGAGCTCGTCGGAGGTCTCATTGACAATACCACCACGTCATGCCACGGACCGACGATTCTTGGAGTCCAAGATGTGGGTGAAGCAACCTGCACTCTAGGCGAAGTCAGGCACTCGGCTGATCTCGTTATCTATTGGGGATGTAACCCAATCCACTCGCACCCACATCACACAACCCGGTTCACGATATTCAGCAAGGGACGCTTTCGGAGGACACGAAAGGAGCGAAAACTGGTTGTCGTTGATGTTAGACGAACAGACACCGCCAAATTGGCGGACCGATTCATACAGATTCAGCCGAACGGAGACTACGAGCTCCTAACGGCATTGAGGGTTGCGGCCAAGGGTGAGGAGATCGAACAGGATTCGATTGCAGGCGTCCCAACAGAAACCGTGGAAGAGCTCGCGGAGATGATGACAGACTGCGAGTTTGGAGCACTGTTCTTCGGCCTCGGAATTACGATGACCGCCGGGAAGCACAGGAACACTGAAGCAGCGCTAGCCCTCGTAAGGGACCTCAACTATTTGACCAAATTTGTGATCATCCCGATGCGTGGTTGGTTCAACGTCACGGGGGCGAATGAGGTTACAACCTGGCAGACCGGCTATCCATACGCCGTGGATCTAACGCAAGGATATCCCAGGTTCAATCCTGGAGACACATCGGCGATTGACGCTGTCACGCGTGGAGAAGTTGACGCTGCGCTCGTAGTCGCATCAGATCCGGTGTCTCATTTCCCCGGAGCAGCAGTCAAGCATCTTCTAGGAATCCCGATCGTCTCTCTGGAGCCAAAGATGACCCCGACAACGGAAGCATCGGAGGTTGTGATCCCATCGGCGATCCTAGGGATCGAAGCATCTGGTACGATCTATAGAATCGATGGGGTTCCTTTGGAAGCCAGAAAAGTCGTCAACCCACCTCCCGGTGTGAGATCCGATGTCGAGATTCTTGACGCAATCATCAAGCGCGTCAAGAGGCAAGGGAGGAGACGCTGATGTCGGAACTTCTGGTCAAGAACGGATACGTCTTCGATCCGCTAAACGGGATTGAAGGAGACAAACTGGACATCTCAGTGAGAAACGGCAAGATAGTGGAAAGGGTCAGTCGTAGAGCACGCGTGTTGAACGCTTCGGGCATGACCGTCATGCCGGGAGGCGTCGATATTCACTCGCATATCGCAGGTTCGAAGGCCAACTGTGCCAGAATGATGCGCCCCGAGGATCACTCCAAAGATCCTGAGACCAAGACCAAGCACACCCGTTGCGGGGTTGGCCACACAATACCGTCAGTCTTCACCACAGGGTATCGCTACGCGCGGATGGGATACACTACAGTGTTCGAACCGGCGACCCCGCCACTGAAGACACGACACACGCATGAGGAACTGAATGACATCCCGATCATTGACAAAGGTTGCTTCACGCTCTTCGGCAACAACTGGTTCGTCATGGAGTACATTAAGCAAGGAAGAATCAACGAACTCGCAGCATATGTCGCATGGATGCTTGAAGCGACGAAAGGTTACGCGATCAAGATCGTGAACCCGGGCGGAATCGAGGCTTGGCGGTGGGGAAGGAACGTTAGGAGACTGGACGACGTGGTTCCGAACTTTGATGTCACCCCGAGAGAGATCGTGCGAGCCCTCTGCCAAGTCAACAGCCTTCTCAACCTTCCGCACGCAGTACACGTGCACCCCAACGGGTTGGCGGAACCGGGCAACTATCAGACCACGATTGACACGATGGAATGCGTACACGATATCCCCACACGAGAACACCCTCTGATCCACGTAACCCACGTGCAGTTCACCGGAAGGAAAGGGTGGGCTTGGCCTGATGTTAGGTCAGGCGCACCAGAGATAGCTGACTACGTGAACACGCACGACCATGTCTCAATAGATCCTGGTCAGCTGATCTTCACCAATGTGACTTGGATGACCGCCGACGGGCCCGCGATGTTTGCTTTGTTCAAACTGACGAAAACCAAGTGGTTCAATGCCGACGTGGAATCCGAGACAGGTGCAGGGGTTGTATCGGCGACGTACAAGAAAGGCAACTACGTGAACGCAATACAGTGGGGAATTGGTCTCGAACTTGCGCTTCTAGTTAAGGACCCTTGGAAAGTCTTCCTGACCACCGACCATCCGAATGGTGGACCGTTCACCGCCTACCCACGCGTCATATCATGGTTGGTGAGCAATGGAGCACGACAGAAACTCCTAGACAAGATCAACAAGACAGCCAAGAGGCGACTCAACTTGCCTGGAATCGATAGGGAATACTCGCTCCATGAGATCGCGACGGTAACTCGTGCCGCGACAGCTAGATCACTAGGGCTGAGCTCCAAGGGACACCTTGGGGCGGGTGCAGACGCAGACATCGCAATCTACAACATTGACGCGCCAAAGCTCGACCTGTCAAAGGAATACAAGGCCGTGAAGAAAGCTTTCGCCCGCGCTGCTTTCACTCTCAAAGGTGGTCGCGTTGTAGTCAAAAACGGTGAAGTAGCCCAGAGCGTGCAAGGTCGAACCTTCTGGACGAAGCCAGAAGTGTCCGCAGAGACGATGGGAGCAGTAACGAAAGAACTCGAATCCAAGTTCGACGACTACTACAGCATCCGGTTTGCCAACTATCCCATCGAGGAACAGTACCTCACGGCGTCACAGGTCATAAGCACCAAAGGGGAGGTCTAGAGCTTGGCAAGACTAACCGTCACGCCCGTTCGTGAATTCAAGATCCCGGTCACTGCACACTGCCTGAGTCCAGACTTCGTATCGGGAAAATCGTTGAGGGAGATCGAACTCACTGAGGTTTGGGAAGGAAACCGCAGAGTGAAGCTCGGATCATTATTCGAGATTCAAGGAGACACAGGTCTCACCACCAACGATTGCACAATCAGAGTCACAGGAAACGTCTGTGCGGTGCGAGGGATCGGCTACGAGATGACTGGCGGATCAATTGAGGTCGATGGTGACGCTGGGATGTATCTGGGGGAGCGAATGCGAGGAGGATCGATCGTCGTGTCCGGAAATGCGGGTTCTTGGCTCGGGACCCGCATGAGAAATGGATTGATCGAAGTGAAAGGAAACGCAGGGGATGCTATCGGCGGCTCGGCGCGTGGCGCCACGAAAGGCATGCTGGGCGGCATCGTAACCATTCACGGGGATTGTGGGACGGAAGTCGGTGCTTGGATGCGAAACGGTACTATCAGGGTCAAGGGAAACTGCGATCTCTACGCAGGCATACACATGAAGAATGGAACCGTTGTTGTCGAGGGCAACTGTGCAGGGCGAGTTGGAGCGCACATGACGAACGGAAAGGTCGTTGTGCTCGGAAACATAGGAGGAGTCCTACCGAGTTTCCAGTTCGAAGAGATACGTGACAAAGCAAAGGCAGGGGACGAGAAGATCTCTGGTCCGTTCTACGTCTTCAGCGGAGACGTGAACGAGGAGGGCGGGGGCAAGCTTTTTGCGAGGATCTCTAGTAACTCCGACCTGAAATGGAACGAGATGTTCCTCGAGATGTAGATGCAAATGTCCATGAGCGTCAACCGTCACGCATTGCCGATTGTGAAAGAACTCATTCAGCGCAAAAACGAACTCCAAGTGAGAGTCGAGAAACGCCCGAAGGGAGCCACGATCATTGATGCCGGCGTGGCAGCTCCGGGTGGATACGCGGCAGGCATTATGGCCACAAGACTTTGCATGGCCGGCCTATGCGAAATCTCGATTTCCTCGCGCGCTTTCGGCGACTTTGACTTGGCCGCGATAAACGTCGCAACAGACCAACCTCCTATCAGCACCTTGGCCTCGCAGTTCGCCGGGTGGGACATCAAGGTCGGAGACTACTTTGGAATGGGCTCAGGACCTGCGAGGGCTCTTGCGTTGAAGCCTAAGGACCTCTATGCAGAGATTGAATACGAGGACAAAGCCGATCACGCGATCATAGTTCTCGAGTCTGACAAGCTCCCGCCAGATGATGCGATAAATTATGTCGCGTCCGAGTGCGGCGTGAGACCTTCAAAAGTCTATGCGGTTGTTACTCCCACAAACTCGCTCGCAGGTTCGGTTCAAGTTTCAGGCAGGATAACTGAGATAGGCATCTACAAGCTGCGAAGGCTAGGGCTAGACCCGAAGAAGATTCTTTACGCCTCTGGGTCGGCCCCGATCGCCCCTCTGCATCCCAAGTCCGCAAGGGCCATGGGCAGGACAAATGACGCACTCTACTACGGTGGAGAAACCTTCTACACCGTCGGCTTCGACGACGACGAGAAAATGAAAGAAATCGTATCAAAAGCTCCGTCCTCAACTGCCAAAGAGTACGGTAGACCATTCTACGACATCTTCAAGTCTGCAGGCTTCGATTTCTATAAGATCGACCCTAACCTCTTCGCGCCTGCCGTGGTCGCTGTGAACAACGTCAAGACCGGACAGACGTTCAGGTCGGGGCAAGTGAACGTAACGGTACTCAGAGAAACCATGGGAATAGGTGCGGTGTAGGTAGAGGAGGAAGCAGACTCTACCTAACCATCTTTGCTGCTATTTCTTGAGCCTTGACTGCATCCTCGACGGTTACCTGGGGCCTCGCTTCGCCGCGCAGGCACTTGATGAAATGCTCATCGATCTGGTAGTGTCCCCAGACCTTGGTTCCCGTTTCGGTGAACTTCCACTCCTGTTTGGTACCTTCTTCGCCTGTAAGTGTAAGCAAGTTGTTCCAGTCCGCACGTAGGAAGAAGGTCTTCTTGCCGTATACCTCAAGCCAGCTTGTTCCTGCGTTTGGCGGCGCCATGGAGCCATAGTGCAGAGCACCTACAACTCCATTTGTCATCTTGATCAGCCCCATTGTGCTGTACCCAAGCGTGCCTCCGAATTGGTCGAGCCGAGCGTAGTTCGTCTTCCATTCTACCTCACTGAACTCAGCGTCGAAAAGCCACCTTAGCAGATCTATCGACCACACGGAGAGGGTGAAGTCGGGAAGGCCGCCGCTCTGAACCTTGTCCCATGCCCAACAGGCAGCTGGCCATTGAGCCGCCTGATCCTTCGCAGGTATGAACTCCCTAAATGAGACGGCCACGGGGTCGCCGATCGCTCCAGAACGGATGAGTTCCTTGGCTTTCACATAGTTCGGTGTAAAGCGGAAGTTGAGGACAGGCATCAAGATAACGCCTGCTTTCTCTGCAGACCTGCCAAGGTCTCTGACTTCGTCAAGAGTTGCGGCTATGGGCATCTCACACATCACATGCTTCCCGTTCTCGATTGCTGCCTTCGCTGTCTTGTAGTGGAGCGGGGTTGGTGTGGCCACGACCAGTGCGTCCACTTCTGGATTCCGGATGAGGTCCATGTAGTTCAGGAAATACTTGACCCCGTACTTCTCTGCGAGCGGTTTGACTCTTCGCTCGGTACTTGCTGCAAGACCGGCTAGCTTGGAACCAGGGATCTTCCTGAAGGCTGGGGCGTGAGCTGCACCGCCCACGAATCCAACTCCTATGACTCCTACGCCGAAGACTTTGCTAGACATTCATAGAACACCGGCCGTTCCTTCTTCTCCATTGGGTATTTAGCAGTTAGCTCCATTGCTCCCTCGTCAGAAGACTCGAAGGGAGTGCTTGGCAGCTGTGAACTCTGTTCTCGTAGGCATGGTTTCTTGCAGCAGGAAAGACGAGTACGAGCATACCTCCAGTCCTGCAAATCGCTGCGAGACAAACTCTCATGAGCCAAGGTTGCATAGTGAGACAGGATCAGTGCCTCCACTCGGGGATCTGTTTTGAGATTGGTCACCTTCGAGCATCATGGTCATCGGGGAATAGGCTGGCTCGCACCGGGTTTCGTGATCGACCTAGATCAGGTACACAAACTGTACTCATCGCAGCATGGAGGACCAGTCGAGAATCCACCTGTCTCCCTGCCTCGAACGATGATCGACTTCCTCGGACTTGAGGAAGAAGTCGAGAGATACGTTCGTGACCTCGAAGAGTACGTTCGATCGTTCTTCTTAGGGAGTCCGGTTGAGCTTGAGCGACAAGGAATTGGGCATGTTCTGTCTCATGTGCGGTTGCTGCCTCCTGTTCCAGTTCCCCCTAAGATTGTCTGTCTAGGACTGAACTACAGAGACCATGCTGAGGAAGCGCACGTCCCCGTTCCAGATAGACCAGTCCTCTTCTCGAAGCCCAGCACAGCAGTCGTGGGTCCCGATGACCATATAGTCTACCCGAAGATCTGCAGTCAGCTAGACTACGAGGTTGAGCTGGCGGTTGTGATTGGAAAGAAGGGAAAGAACATCTCTCAAGCCGAGGCGTTCAGCCACATTGCTGGATACACAATCTTCAACGACATCAGCGCGAGAGACATCCAGTTCGCAGACAAGCAATGGTTCAGAGGAAAGGGCTTCGACACATTCGCCCCAACCAGACCTTCACTAGTCCTTAAGGACGAAGTCAACGACCCACACAGTTTGAAGATGGAATTAAGAGTGAATGGAGAGGTAAGACAGAGAAGCACAACGGCTAACATGGTTTTTCGGATCCCATATCTCATCGCCTTCATCTCAGCAGCCATGACCCTTCAGCCCGGTGACATCATAGCTACAGGAACGCCTGCCGGCGTCGGTTTCTATGCCAAGCCCGAGAAGAAGCTCCTCAAACCGGGCGATGTAATAGAAGCCGAAATTCAAGCACTGGGAGTCCTAAGAAACAAAGTCATCAGCGAAGAATTGTGAGAAAGCGTCAAGTTGCACGCTTAATAGTGGGACAGCAAGCGTAGTTAGCCCGATTTCATCTCGAAGAGATGACATTCTAGTGTGCGAACTGAAGGTGCGGCTTAACAGAGCTCAGGCGGATGAGCAAGTCGCCGAGGATGTGATCTATGCACGCAACGAACCAAGCCATGTGCTCCTCAAGGATGTCTTGGGAACAACACGCACGGTACCTGCCGCGCTAATCTCGACAATTGATATCGGAAACGAGTCGTTGCTCCTAACGCAGTCGTCGGTTATACCCCCGTTTCTACGATTTCTCGAAGTTTTCCAGAAAGCCGAGTCTTCCCAGTCATACGGTTTGGTAGAGGAAAGATGGAACGAACTCAAAGCCGCAGGCGATGAGGCAGTACGTGCGCTTTGGCGAAAGTACGGAAGGTCACCGTAGCGTGACCTTCTCGATCGCAGTCTCAGGGAAGGGCGGAACCGGGAAGACCACAATTTCCACGTTGCTTATTCGAGCCTTGGTGGAGAGAGGCAAGAAACCAGTCCTCGCCGTCGACGCTGACCCAAACTCGAATCTTAACGAGGCACTGGGCGTCTCAGTCAAGGGAAGCGTTGGCGAGATTCGAGAGAACCTCCTTGAGCGACAGAGCACTCTTTCACCCGATCAATCCAAGGAGGGCTACCTTGATTACATGATTCAAAGCGCGATCACTGAATCCGATGCGTTCGATCTCCTTGCAATGGGACGCCCTGAAGGTCCTGGGTGCTACTGCTACGTGAACAATGTGCTACGGAAGATCGTTGACTCGATTGCATCTAGCTACCCGTATGTCGTTATGGATACCGAAGCAGGACTAGAGCATCTAAGCAGGCGTACAACGAAGGACCTCGATCTGCTCATCATAACGACGGACGTCTCCGCTCGTGGGATCTCTACAGCGAAGCGAATTCAGGAACTCGTGACGGAGCTAGACACCAAGGTTGGGCGAATCTATGCCGTCGCAAATCGTATTCCATCACCCATGCAGGAGCGTGTGCGTGGGGATCTGCGGAAGGTGGGCTTGGAGTGTCTCGCAGTCATTCCCGAGGACGATCTAGTGCAGGAATTTGATGCGGAGGGAAAACCGATCTACACGCTTCCCCAAGAATCAAGTTCAGTCATTGCAGTCGCCAAAATGATTGACGACGTTTCGATCCCTTGACTCGGAGACACGATGAGCGTTGAAGATCGCCATAGCAGGGAAGGGAGGAGTCGGCAAGACAACCCTTGCAGCCACGCTCGCGAGACTGCTAGGGAGAACGGGCCTAAAAGTCTTGGCAGTTGATGCAGACCCTGCAATGAACTTGGCAGTTGCTCTTGGGATTCCACCTGCAACGACCCGAACCATAGTTCCGATCTCCGACAACCCGGACCTCATCGAGGAGCGAACCGGTGCTCGCCTAGGCGAGACAAGCGGCGCTGTATTCAATCTCACGCCTCGCGTCGAGGACATAGCATCGAAGTTCGGTGTCGCTGCAATGGACAATACTAGCCTGCTTGTTCTGGGGACAGTGAAGTCGGCCGGTTCGGGGTGCTTGTGTCCCGCAAATGCTCTCCTACGTGCACTGCTACGTCACTTGATGCTGCAGAGGAATGAAGCGATCGTGATGGACATGGAAGCGGGCCTTGAACACTTGGGACGAGGTGTGATACGTGGAGTCGACGCTCTTCTTGTGGTTCTCGAACCTAGGCCCTCCTCAGTCCAAGTGTACGAGCGAATAATAGCACTCGCTGAACAGCTTGGTGTCCAAGCGACTATGGCTGTTGGCAACAAGATAGCCGGCGCAAGAGACGAGGAGTTCCTGAACCATGAACTCGAAGCATTGGGGCAGAAGCTTGCAGCAATCATGCCATACGATCCAAGACTCGTCGAAGCGGAGATGTCAGGGAGAGCGCTTCTCGAGTTCGCTCCCGATGCCCCATCCGTCAAGGCGATCGACGATCTCAAGCATATGCTCATCCGAGACTTCGCAAGATGAATAGCCTAATGCAAACCTACACTGCGAATGATGTCTCTTCTGTCCTCACCGACCATTAGTCGGAAGTATTCTGAGCTGTGAGACAGACATTTCTCAAGTCTCCCGCGTCCGACAACTTGCTCTCCAGTGCGTGCCTGCTCCGCAAACCGCCCCCGGAACGAAATTAGCTCCCTCGGCCGACGTGACGAAACGCCTGACAGAACACGGACATGCTCGAGCACATATCTGCACGGAGTCATAAGACTCTCCTCATCGTCAACGATGCGACCAAGTATCGAGCATCTGCCAATCGTTTTGTACGTCGTCTCTCCATACTGTTCGGTGATTTCATGCCAGTCCCGGACACATCTGATGAAATATTCGTCCTGCAAGAACTTCCCTTGGAAGACCTTGCGCTTTTCTCGGGCGACAAAATCATTGAATGCAATCGCGCTCTGAAGTCCTCTTCTCATGTACAGTCGTCGAAGTCCACGTTTCTGATAACAATGGAAATACTCGTTCTCTTCTATGAGGGCAACCAACGCCTTCTGCACCTTCTTGGCCGCTTCCAGACCGTAAACGATCACGTCAATGTCCGAGTCTAAACGATGAAGACGAACAAGGAGGGAGCCGGAGATTCCAAAACTCGCAAATGGGAGCTGGGACTTCTTTGATAGGACCGAAACTAGCTCGACTGCATTCGTCTCAAGTGAATCCTTGTGCCTTGAGTGCACGAGACCCAACAGTCTCTGCGTAGGTCTGTGCAGCTGAGTTACGTCTGCGACCGGCACGCCTTGCAGATCTCGACCTTGAGCTTTGTCGTAGTAGACGTACTGGGGCCATCTGGTCTCAAGAATCCGTTGCCGTTCGGACAGCTCGTAGGTTTTGGCGTATCGGATGTCTGCACGTGATCTTGTGCCTCTCGGGTCGGGGTAATAGCGAAGGTAGCAGACTATTCGATCGGGAGGATGTACGAGACCTTTCACATCGAAGAAGAGCCCATCTGCTGTCTCGACAAAGTCCCCCTCTCTCGCCTTCGTCTCAACCACCTTTCTTGATCACGTTTGATGCGGAGCAACCCACTTGCAGAAAGATGATTCGGTCAACCCTCTAAAGTCGCTGTTAGTGGTCGCAACCGAGGAAATGCTAGGAACATTCTGTCATTCTGCTCTGTGATCTGTCTAGCTAAGTTTAGCAGCTAGACTTGCAACTGTCATATGGGGAACCATCTTGGAGAAACTCTGGCCCTACGTAGTGCCCCTACCCACGAAGTCCAGACAGCAATACCAAGTCCTGCTTTCCCTCTTCAGGTCCAAGGTTCCAATGGATATCATGAGGTATGTCCCTCTAGAGAAAGAGGCCTACCAGAGAACAATGATCAGAAGACTTCCCTATTCGAACAAGACGATCATAAAATGGTTGAGAACTCTCGTGTCAGTCGGGACACTGACAGAGGGTATGGAAAAAGCGAGGGGCACGTCGACGTGGGTCAAATCGTACAGCCTGACCGCATTTGGTAAGTGGATCAAGCTTCTGTTGATTCCACCCGAACAGATCCCGCCCGAGCAGATTGAGAGCCTAGTCAGAGACCTCTTTGGAATGTATATGAGAAGCGCTATTGAGCTATGTAGGAGGTATGAGATAGACCCGCGTCTCCTAAGGGTGACAATGAATAAGCTGTATCGTGCACAACGCCTGACCGAGAGCCCCACGCGAGTGAGCCCCCGTCGCCCGAGTCGGACTCACGCCTAGTCCAACTAGAGGCACCGGATATCTTGATTCCATGGGCGATCCCCAAGGCGAGGGTTCGCTTAGAGATGGAGACCGGTGTAGCTCGTTACACAGCGTGGAAAGGTCCTACACAGCTTTTCTCTTGCCGCCGAAGAACTCATTAGGATCTTTAGGGGCCTTTGAGGGCGCCGGGTTCGTCAAATGACGCAAAGCAAGCTGCTGAGTGCAAGGAGTGTTTCAATAGTAGCTGTGCTTGCTGCCCTGCATGCCATTGTTTCGCTGCTGCCGTTCACGCTCACGATAGGTGTCAGCGGCCAGATCACCCTAGGAGTGATTACTGGCCCACTGATCGGCCTCTTGGCTGGACCTATGCTTGGAGGAACTGCGGTACTGATTGGGTCGTTGATTGGAGGATTCCTCAACCCCGCGGGGGCCATATTCGGGCTTGCCACGTTCATTCCACCCACAGCCGGAGCCATCGGAGCGGGGCTAGTCAGGTCGGCCAGGGGCTACTTGGCGTCGTTAATTATAGTGCTCTCAGTCTTGGTTTTCTATGCGCATCCATTTGGCCGTGAAGTCCTATTCTATCCATGGCTGCATCTTGGCGCGGCCGCACTCGCTGCCTTGCCGCTGTCCAAGCGGTTGCGTGATGGATTTGGATCCACGAGCCTCAAGAAGGTCACCCCAGTGTTCCTAATGGCGGCGTTTGTCGGAACTCTCACAGACCATGCTGTAGGGAGTGCGATGGGCATCTGGTACTTCTCGTCCTTCATTGGGCCGGAGATTTGGAGGGCAATAGCGTTCATCTACCCGGTCGAGAGAGTCGTCGCTACACTTCTGTGCACCCTAGTTGGCGCGCCCCTCTATCAAAGACTGAAGGTCACGGGACTTCTAGACGCTATCCGGCAGGCCTAACGCGGACGCTCGAAGATGTCATGCATCTCAGGAACCAACTTCCTCTGTCCGATCAATGTCCAGCAGTGTCAAGGGTTGCAGAAAGCCGGCCTCTCTCTGGGCGTGACGAGTAGCGCATCGACAAGCCAGATCGCCAGACTAGCTTCCATGGCAGAGCACACTCCTTTCGGCGGCATCTGGGTAGGCGAGGACATCGGCCGAATCGGAGATGTCTTCGTACAAGCGAGCGTTGCGTCGCTGAATGCCCCAACAAAAAAGATCGGGATAGGGATAACGAGCCCGCTCGTTCGCAACATCTCCACGATCGCAAGAGCGGCCGCAGCGCTACGCGAGCTCGATCCAACGATGTTCAGACTTGGCTTAGGAGTAGGAGGACTGCACGATCTTCAGAAGCTTGGAATACGCCTTCGTAACCCAGCGTCAACGCTCACGGACGCCACGCAAGCGTTGCGAGAGATCTGGGCGGGGAAAGTTCTTACCTTCAAGGCGCAAAGCCTTGTCCTTGACCGGTTCCAAGCCAGATACCAGCCTGAATCCAACATCCCGATCTATCTCGGAGTCCGAGGGCCAAGGCTCCTGCAGCTTGCCGGAAGGATTGCGGATGGAGTAATCCTCAGCGGCCCTCTCCCCTATCTCGAAGAAGTGGTGAGCATCATACGAAACGAACTGACCCGACACGGCCGGGCGAGAAACTTCAGCATCGTCATCTGGTTGCCGACATTGATTGTCCACAACATCCGAGATCAAGAGCTCGCAAAACTCGTCGCAGCCACCGTGATCGCCGACGCTCCTAAGGCAGTCATAGACATGGCGGACATCTCTGACCTCGCCATCGAACACGTCCAAACGGCAGCAAAGAATGGTGGCTATCAAGCTGCGGCGAAACTAGTCAGTGCAGAGCTGCTAGACATCTTCACGGTATCGGGAAATGCGGATCATATCGTTGATGTCTTCGAATCACTGGCGAAACTCGGGGCCGACGAGGTAGTATTCGGGCCTCCGTACGGCAGTTCCATAGACAACTCCATCAATGAGGTCGTTGAGGCGTGGGGCCGGTCCTAACGTTCGGATTGGGCGTGAACACGAACCAAGCTCTCCAAGACGTGCTGGAGAGGAGTGTGATCGCTGAAGCCCTAAGGCTTGACTACCTTTGGGTAGCTGACTCACCGAATCAGTTGTATGGACCTGTTGTTGCGTCCAGAATCGCTTCAGTGACACGCAGGGTGCGAATTGGCCTCGGCCTGATGAGCATCCTCTTGCACACTCCTAGGCAAATCGCGTCAGCCATGATTTCCCTGTCAGAAGCCTACGGAGACCGTTTTGACCTCTGTATCGGAGCCGGAGATCGGCAGCAACTCCAGCACGTGGGCATCTCCATTGACGAAGCCCGAGACTTGCGATCTGCAATTCTTGCGGCGAGAAGAAAGATAGCATCCTACATGCACAGGGCGGGCGTAAACGCACGGATATGGCTTGGAGCTCAAGGCCCAAAGATGCTCGGGATCGCGAAAGAATTCGATGGAGTTCTTTTGAACTATTCAAAGCCAGAGATGATAAGGTCGGCGCTAGACAAGGCGCAGCTCGCTCGGCTCCAGCATATCAAGATCGGCACCTACTCGCCCTCATACGTGTACATAGAGCCTCAGCCAGAACTGATGACGATGGCGAAGGTCTCTTCAGCAGTCGTGGCAATTGGAGCATCCGCAATGGTCCTGCGGGAGTTCGGACTCTACGAGGATCTTCGAAAGGCCAGAGAGATGGCAAAGGGAGCCTCAGCCCTCGAATCAATTCTCGATGCAATACCTGACTGGGTCATTGAACACTTCTCCATAACGATGACCACAGATCAGCTCCACATGTACCTAGCAGAGCTTCACAAGCTGGCTGTGAGCCATGTCGTCTTCGGGTATCCTCAGAACCATTCAGACGAGACCGTGAGGGACCTTGGCGAGGCACTAGAACGTAGTCACTTCAAGTCAGAGAAGTGGTAGTGTTAGATCTGGGCTAGACCATGTTAACAGTGCACGTCGCAAGGAAACGACTTGTGCCTCTCGCGGCTGTATTTGCTGCGGTTTACGGGTTGCTTAGGCTGGTCCCTATCTCGGTGTGGAT
>Ga0209725_1000408_pt1 | contig 26660 bp, 23 predicted proteins | sample I18A1metaG_FD_184145 | JGI IMG/M metagenome (GOLD analysis project Ga0209725, IMG submission 184145) | Lake sediment bacterial and archeal communities from Gulf of Boni, Indonesia to study Microbial Dark Matter (Phase II) - ​I18A1 metaG... | ecosystem: Environmental > Aquatic > Freshwater > Lake...
TGAAAATAACGGTCACACCAAAACGCAGAGTATCATTCGACTACACAAAAGACGAGGTACAGGAAGCGCGTTACATGAAACGTATTGGCATGAGTTCGTCAGAGAAGGAGGTTTGATTTGGCTTGGGTGTGGAAGAGGTTCAAGAGCATTTCAAGATGTCCGACGGCTTTGACTTGTTTTGTAGGCACTGGAAGGCTGTTGGAAGAGTCAAGAGGTCGGTTGTATGTATCCATGGTATTGGAGGGCACTCTGAAGAGTTCAGAGTTATGGGGCAAGATTTGGCTGAAGATGGAACTGAAGTTTATGCTTTAGATCTCAGAGGCTTCGCTAACTCAAAGGAAGAAGACCTACCGAGAGGGGACACAAGCAACTTCAGTAGACACCTGCAAGATGTGGACGAAGTAGTGAACTTTGTGCACAAGAGACATCCTAAAAACAAAGTCTATATGTTTGGCTACAGTCTGGGTGTGCTGTACACTCTTTGGTATTCCGCAAGTCATCCAGATTCTCTTGACGGAACAATACTTGCAGCGCCAGCAATAAAATATCTGAGCGCTAAAATGCCTCGAAGAGACCGCATTAAATTCCCCTTTATGCTCCTCTTTGCGCCTAAGACGCTTTACGATTCATACAAGAATTGGCCCCAAGACATGAAAGAGAGCGAAGAGGGAAAAATCATACTTCAAGACCCACTGTACACAACAAAGCGTAGCTGGCGCTGGTTAAGCGGGGCAAAGAGAATAAGCGATAAAGCATTGCAGAATGCGTCGCAGATAGAGAAACCTACACTGATACTTGTGGGTGAAAAGGATGAGCTCTACATTCGCGATGGTGCCAAGCAACTTCTTGAGAGTTTGGCAACGAAAGATAAGTCAATCCAGACCTTCCCAGACGCAGACCATATGTTTTATGATGCTTTCTTACTTGGCAAGACAACTGCCAAGCATGACCCAGCAAAAAGGAAGCACTTTACCTCCATCATTAAGGATTGGTTGAATGCTCACTGACCGTTTCTAACATTGACATGTGAGACCTGGTTCAAGAAGCTGAAAAAAGTATGAATTCATGCTTAAGCAATGGTAGCCCGGGGGAGATTCGAACTCCCGTCGGCGGGTCTCCTCTCCTCTCAGAGGATCCAAAGCCCGCAATTCAAGGACCGGTTCATGCTTGTACGGGCGAGGATTCTTGCTGTCCGCTACAGTCGGCGGAGATCTATTCCTCCTCCACCGGGCTGCGATGGCCCCGGGCTGATAAAGAGCAATCCAACCAGACGTATAAGTATTAGATAGTCAATCTGGGCAACGGTAGAACCCTGTTGCGGCAACGCAACGAGTGCATGAAAGCCCGGATAAATGGAGTTGCAATCATGCAGCTACTCGCCTTATGTCGCGCTGCTAAGCGCGATCTGCGCCTTCAGCAGGATAGGCCAGCATAGCTCGCATCCAGAACTGCGAGAACGAAAAGCAGCAACTCCCTTCTATGAATCAGAATGACAAGTAGCTGCGAAGGGATCTTCTTGAACAAGGACCAAGCATACGACGCGATTGTGCCGCCTACTTCTTTGACTGTCGCTCTAGCAGACAGCACATCGTCGGAAGAGAACGGAAAACTCTCCTTGAGCCCGCCAAGCAGGACCGAGGTTATCGAGCTTCTTCGCGTAGCGTGATTATTATGGAGTTTATGGTTTCCTTGGCCCTGCTTTGACGCTTCGTGAGGTCAGAAAGCATGCTGTCATACACGTGACGGGCTACCTTTCCTGTCCTGTACTGTGTGCGTACCTGAGCCATGCTAGCCTTTGCCGCGTCGATCTCCGCCTCAGCCCGCTCAATCCTTCTGATCATTTCGCCATATCTGCCTGATGCAGCAGAAAGAGCCGTCTTAACGAGCTGTAGCTCCTTACGTATCTCCTCTATCCTCGTGTCGATCTCACGACTCCTTCTTCGGTACTCGTGCCGCGAGATCGCGCCTCGAACCATGTCTTGCTCCATCTTATCCGACTCAAGGCTCAAAGCGGTCCTCTCGTCATGAAGTTCGACGAATTCCATTATGCGGTCGACTGGAACTGCTGTGACAACCTTCACAGGCTTCCTTAGCTTGGATACCGCCACGGCAGCGGCAATGACCACTTGGATCAGGAGAACCCACATTAGAGGAATGAGACCGGACCAGAACGGAACATACTTGTATCTCAAGTTCAGAGTCAGGTCGTGAAGCGGTGTGGCAGGCTCAAAGGAGTAGGTGAGCACACTTTCATATGCAGAGCTCTCTGTCCTGCTCGCTGGCATGATATTGCTTGACTCAAAAGCTACGCCTCTCGGAAGAACGACTCTGACATCTGCCTTCTCAATCACCCATGGCGGATCGGCTATCAACTTCAAGGTAAGGTTGTACAAGCCCCACCACTGCAATTGCTTGAGATTCTGCTTGGCGGACAGCTTGTACCTCAACCCGAACGTGAAACTCTCATTCTGACGAACAGTACTGAACCTAGGTGAAACAGTAACGTCAGAGGTTTTCTTGGGATCGGTCCAAAGTGGACCAAAATCGTCATACGCCATTATCTCCACTATTTCTTTTGGAAGAATCATTCGAATAGATGAGAACGACGCCGCAAGGTTGTTGAGACGGTAGTGTTCTGAGACCGAAATATCGCCTCCCGGAGAAACTGATATTTCACGTCTCGCCCAGTCGCAGATCGCCAAGTGCTGAGTGGATGAACTGAAATTGAACGCGTATCGCTCGTCAGTCAAGGGCTCAAGTGGCTTGCGGGAAGCAACTAGCACCGGCTTTCCTTCAATCTTGCTTGCTACAAATGACGCGTTATAGGGAAGTTGGAACTTGGCGTCCCAAGAAACATAAACAGTAACGTTACAGGATCCGGCTCGAGCCCTCAGTATCGGATAAGCAGAGAAAGAGACTCGATAGAGCTCTTCAATTCCTTCTGTTCCCTCAACTCTCAGAAACTTGACAATGTCTGAGTGGATCGAAGCAATATTCACAGTGAGGTTTTTTCCTTGAGGAAGAGGATCCTTGAAGCCAACTCTCATCCAGTAGAAGGGAGATTCTTTATCGACATCTCGGTCCACCTGCAGCAGACCTGATGATGACTTAGCCACTACAAAGCGTAACCCTTCCGCATTTGATCTTGGCAATGCGTACAGGAATTCGTTCACGGAAGAGGTACTGTTGTTCAAAATAGTGAAGGTATCGTTGAAGACCACGGCTCCCCATTCGCCCACAGTGACGTGCCGCTTCACATCTACAACTGCGGCTGCAATCGGAGCAGAAGACGCGGGTATCAGCGATATCGCCATGATCATCAATAAGATGGCAATTCCGACGAGCTTTCGCAAACTTCATCACTCTTTAGAGACTGGTGCTGCCCTTTGATAAGGCGCCTTCCTACGCGACAAGTGGACTTCCATGCAGCGCTGCGTGCCGTTTCTCTATAGGGTCTTCGCCTCGCTCAAATAGGCGGCGAGGACGCCTGTGGATTATGTTCACGTCCACTTTGAGCACCGTCAGCCGCTATGACGGCCATGACATATTTAAGAATCGCTCTCATCAATCTACGGTTCAAGTAAGAAGCATTCGCCACTTTTGCGGGCGGACTGAACTTCATTGGTCAACAATTTCCCCGTCTGGTATGTTTTATCACGGTGAACAATGCAATCTGGTAGCGATCGCGGGTAGATGGAGATAATGCCTTCAGAGAAGACCAGCAAGGCCGATCGCCTTTCAAAGAAGAGGAAAAGAGAGATTCAGGAAATGGTCGATGAGCTGGAGATCCAAGCCAAGATCGCTAGGGAAGAGGGCGCCGAAGGGCTGGAACTGCACAGAATGGAATGGTTTCGAAGGGGGCATCTGCACGGGCTATCGATCAAGAGAAAATACAGAATCACTGGGGATGACATCAACACTGTCTACAGGCAGTGCCATGCCATAATCAGCGATGAAAAGGACAGGACAAGGATTCCGGAGATCCTCTTAGAGGACAACACTCTTGTTCTGCGAAGCCGTGCAGGCACATACTGCCCGTCGCTGGAGGCCGTCAAATGGAAAGCAGGGTCCTATGTTCTTAGAGCAGGCAGCCCGGAACTTTGTCAATATTGCAAGAGGGCATGGTTTCACGGGGCTCTCCAAGCTGCAGTTAGAAAGAAGTTGACTCACAAGAATGTTTCCTCCAGAATACGTGGAGACAGCGACTGCGTTGAAACCTTCTACCTTGAAGAATGAAGAAGAACTACAGTTCGCAACACTTTTCAGAATTGGCACTGCCCGATGCCCATACTCCTCATCTGGCCTAACGCATAAGAATGGATGACGCTAATAGATCGTCCCGGAGTCAGATATGTTCATCTCGAAAAAGGCATCGCTAGATCGAGTGCTTCTTGAGGGAGAGAATGTTGTTCTGGGACCTAGTCATGTTGGCCACGGTTCGATTCTCGGAAGAGGTGTAATCATTGGATACCCATGTCGCACCTCCTTAAGAGAGAAAATCGACTGGTCGAAAACAAAGCGTTTCGACCTGAAGATCTATAACAGCATAAGTGATGGAGCGAAGCTTGGAGACACCTGTACAGTTAGGCCGGGCACAGTGATCTACGAAAGGGTGTCAGCAGGTGCAAATTTAGAAACAGGACACAATGTACTTGTCAGAGAAGACACTGTTATTGGTGACCGGGTCCAAGTAGGATCTTCAACGATCATTGATGGAAAGACCACGATCGGCCGTAGCGTCAGCATCCAATCGAGAGTTTATCTACCTCCCATGACTGTGATCGAGGATCATGTTTTCTTGGCCCCTTGCGTTACAGTCACTAACGATCGATATCCCCAGAGTAGAAAATTGATCGGAGTGACAATCAGGCGTGGCGCGGTCATAGGAGCCAATGTAGTTCTCATCGCAGGCGTCACCGTTGGAGAAGAAGCGATTGTAGCAGCTGGAGCCTTAGTCACACGAAACGTTCCGTCAAGAACAGTGGTCATGGGCATCCCAGCGTGTGCGAGGATGACTGTCGAAGAATATCGAAGAAAGAAAGAGGACTACGAGAAGACCTGACCTCATGCGAAAATCATAAGGCGACTTCGACTCTTCAACTAGTGGGAAAGTGACAAAGGAAATGGAGTCCGGAGTGGCTCATCCGTACATTCCCTCCTCAACAAGCGATGCCAAGGCTCAGCTCATGAAAGAAATTGGGATATCGAGTGTAGAAGAACTTTTTTCGGATGTCCCCCAACAGGTCAGGCTGAAGAGAAGACTCAACCTGCCAGCCAGATCGTCTGAACTCGAAGTAAGGAGACATGTTGAGCATCTGCTCTCGAAAAATGGCAACGGTTCAGAAGTTGTAAGCTTTCTGGGAGGCGGATGCTGGAACCACCATATCCCTGCGGCTGTTTCAGAGATCTCGTCTAGAGCTGAATTCGTCACTTCCTACACTCCCTATCAGCCTGAAGCCAGCCAAGGAATGCTGCAGGCCCTTTTTGAATATCAAAGCATGATTTGCGAACTCACAGCAATGGACTATGCGAATTCATCGCTCTACGATTGGGCATCTGCTCTGGGCGAAGCAGCTCGGATGGCAGCCAGAGCAACCCACAGAAACGAATTCCTGATCCCACGCCACATTCATCCCGACAGACGCGCAACCCTAAAGGCATACGCTGAACCCGCTGGCATCAAAGTGATCGAAGTCAAGAACGATAACGTGACAGGTCAAATAGACCTCAAAGATTTGGAATCAAAGATCACGGAAAACTGTGCTGCAGTGTACATTGAGAACCCGTCGCACCTAGGTTGCCTTCAGACCCAAGCTCAAACTATCGCAGACATCGCGCATTCGAACGGAGCTCTGTACGTAGCCGGAGTGGACTTAATATCGCTTGGGATATTGAAGCCCCCTGGAGAGTATGGAGCGGACATAACGATCGGCGAAGGTCAATCCTTAGGAAGCGCAATGAACTATGGCGGGCCGCTCTTAGGCGTATTCACATGCAAAGAGGAAGAGCTCCTAAGACAGATGCCAGGCAGAATCATAGGTATGACCACCACGAAGGACAAGAGGCAGAGAGCTTACTGCATGACACTTCAGACAAGAGAGCAGCACATAAGACGAGAGAAGGCTACGTCCAATGTCTGTACGAACGAGGCACTTTGCGCTCTAACAGCTGCAGCATATCTCTCTCTCTTGGGAGCTTCTGGCATGAGAGAGCTTGCGGCTGTGATCCTTTCGAAAACCTACTATGCAATGGAGGAGTTGAGAAAGATCAGAAGAATCAAAGTCCCCCTTATGCAGGCGCAGCACTTCAAGGAGTTCACTGTAAGCTTCAGTGAAAGTGGAAAGAAGCTTCGAGACTTGGAAAATAGCCTTCTCAAGAAGGGAGTACAGATTGGAGCTCCGTTGACTGGGAGCATTCCAGAGCTTGGTGAAACAGCGGTCTTCTGTGTCACCGAGACTCATTCGAAAGAAGACATCGACAAGCTACGGGCGATCCTGACGGAGGTCTTGGAGGAGTAAGGTTGACATTCAGGCAAGCAAGTTGGAGTGAACCCTTGATCTTTGAGCTCTCTGGGAAGGGTAAGGTAGGCCAGATCACTCCGAGACTGACTGAAGAAGAGCGCATCGCATTGAACGAGGCCATGAGAGGCGTACCAGAGAACATCCTACGGAAAAGTCGGCCCGACTTGCCTGAAGTGTCTGAAATAGAAGTTGTGAGACATTTCATTAGACTCTCTCAGGAAAACTTCGGAGTGGATCTCGGAACTTATCCTCTGGGAAGCTGTACGATGAAGTACAACCCGAAGATATGCGAAATCCTAGCAACGTCATCTCAAGTAAGGAATTTACATCCTCATCAGCATACATCACTCTGTCAAGGAATCTTGAGAGTACTGTACGAGCTCTCAGAGTTCCTCGCAGAAATAACAGGAATGTATAAGGTTTCACTTCAGCCCTCTGCCGGCGCCCACGGTGAACTGTGCGGAGCACTAATCATGAGAGCTGCCCACAAGGACCGAAACGAGCTACACAAGAGAGCAGAAATGATTGTTCCTGACAGTTCACATGGCACAAATCCTGCAAGCGCAACCATGGCAGGCTTCAAGGTAGTTGTGGTTCCGTCAGACGGCGAAGGCTGCATCGATGTTGAAGCGCTCAAAAACGTTGTAAGTGATAGGACAGCTGGCATAATGATAACGAATCCAAACACTCTGGGCATATTTGAGAAGAGGGTTCTTGAAATCGCCGAGATCGTTCACGAGGCTGGTGGACTGTTATACTACGATGGCGCAAATCTTAACGCCATATTGGGCAAGACCAGGCCACTGGAGATGGGATTTGACATCACCCACATAAACATTCACAAGACCTTTGGAACTCCGCATGGAGGAGGAGGACCAGGCGCCGGGCCAGTCGGCGTAACCGAGGAACTTGCAAAGTTTCTTCCAGTACCGACGATCGAGTTCGACGGCAAAAGCTACTACTTGGACCACAATAGGCCCAAATCCATAGGAAAAGTGAGAAGCTTCCTCGGAAATGTTTCAGTGCTCCTGAGGGCTTATGCGTACATTCTGTTGCTTGGAGCGGAGGGATTGGAAGAGATCGCTGAGATAGCTGTGCTGAACGCAAACTACTTGGCAAGAAAAGTGCTTGCATCAGGCCAGTATCATATGCCGTTTGACTCAAAGAAGGTAAGAAAACACGAGATCGTCATAAGCACGGAAAAGATCACCACTGATACAGGAATACGCGCGTTAGACATCTCAAAGAGACTGCTTGACTTCGGGGTGCATGCTCCCACGATGTATTTCCCACTAATCGTAAAGGAAGCCATGATGATAGAACCGACCGAGGCTGAAAGCATCGACGCTCTTGATCGATACGCAGACATACTCGCAAAAGTAGCCAACGAAGCGTATCTACAGCCGGAACTTCTCAAGAACGCACCTCAAAACACCACTGTTGGGAGAGTCGATGACGTAGCTGCGTCCCACCCCAAGACAATGTGCCTCACATGGAAAATGTACAGGAATAGGCAAACAGCTTCCTAGCTACGATTGCCCGGCCTGTCATTTCCCTTTCACGCATGTTTATTAGCTTGGAGAAGACAAACCCAAGAACTCAGAAAAGTCGCGTCCTAGTGCCATTCCGATGCAAAAATGGAAAGCCACGACGGTATGACGGAGAAGAAGCAAGTTGAAAGTGAATGTCAAGTATTTCGCAACTCTCAGAGACATCACAGGCAAACGAGAAGAACAGATTGAACTCTGCAAAGACTCTACGATGAGAGACCTCTTGAAGCGCCTCGTCGAACTGCATGGATCTGCGTTCAGCAACTACGTGATGGAAGAAGTGCCTGGTGTGCCGAAACGTCACTTACTCTTTCTGATCGATGGAACCAGCATGAACACCATGGGAGGACTGAACGCAAGACTCTCCAATGGCTGCGTAGTTGCCTTGATGCCCCCGGTGGGCGGAGGATGACCACTGAGCGTCCGGAGGTTGTTTGAAAGGAAAATCTATCAAGCATTGCTTGAAAACGTGTGAGAGCAGCATTTTTGAATTCGCAGATATGTGTCAAGTTTTTGAAGAGGCTTGAGATGAGGTGTTTCATTAACGCTGATTGATGTTACGATTAGTATACATCTGAACTACGATCTCCTATAAAGACTCACGGCTCAATTGTCTAGTGCCGGAACCAGACAAGCTGGTTCGCCTAAGGATCAAAGAGAACCTTGAGCCCAAACGCCCTTTCGCAAGCAAGTTCCACGGGGCTACCTGTGGACAGCGCCCTACCTCGAATACTTGTTCTGGGTTTAGGCGACTTAGGCGACGAGGTCACCAAAAGCCTTGTTGATAATGGACCTACCAGAGCACGATGTATTTCTATTAGTGAAGAGAGACTACAGCTCGGAACAATTCTTGCTCACAGAACACTTGTCGAAAGAGCTGGCACCGAGGGCTTCGAGATTTCGAAACAGCTTGAATTGGCGGAAGAGAATGTGCTGCTGTCCCTTCCGGAGATATCTCCCTCAATGATCGACAATGATCTGGTGTTCATAGCTACAGCACTGGGAGAAGAAGACGGACCTGCGCCTTCACCGGCTCTTGCTCAAGCTGCAAGGGCAGCAGGAGCCCTAGTCATTGGAGCAGTCACAATGCCACGTTGGTGCGAAAGACCGAGACTGTACTCTGCCGTTCACACTCTCAGAGAAATGAGAGATGCTTGTGACGCCTTAGTTGTCGTGGACAACAACAGACTTGAAAGGTCTCCGGCATCCCTTCAGAGAACAAGCATCGACGCCATGGCAGGGGACCTCTTGAGCCAGCTTATAGGAGGAATAGTGGAAACGCTTTCAACACCCAGCCTCATCAATATCAACTTCAAAGAGTTCGTGAGAATCATCCGAAGCAGTGGATTCGCAATTCTGGGGATGGGCGAAGCAAACTCTCCTAGCCAACCGGAGGAGGCAGTGAAAAACGCATTCAATTGCCCACTGCTTCACGTCAACCATGACGGTTTCACAGGTGCATATCTCCATATTAGAGGAGACAACAGCCTCACCTACGCCCAGGCCTCAAAAGTCGCAGAACTCGTTACAGGAAGACTTGACCCATTATCCGGTGTCATATTCGGCGCAAGCACAGATTGCTCTTTCGCTAAACGTCTCTGTGTCACTCTGATGCTGACAGGCGTAAAATCACCCCAACTCCTTTCGGCCTATAAGGAGATTCCGATCCAGATGTATGAAATGGAAGAGAAGCACGAACCGGAACAGCAACTAGACATAGAGCTTGATCTCTACCAACTAGAAGGCTCCTAGAAGGACTTGGCCAGAACCATCCGTAGCCCCAAGATTCTATTCCTAATGCTCGTTGAAGAACCACAAGGTGTCGTTTTGCCCGAACGAATGGATTCGAGAATACCTTCAACCGAGGGCGAAGAGACTTCGAGTAGAGTATAGGCATCGCCTATCGTCGACGGAATGTGAGAGTCGCTTCCGGCTACCATAGAAACACCAAGAATCTTGGCTGCCTTTTCGGACTTTCTCTTCGCGAACCGGAACGGAATCATTGCTGAGTTCACTGTCTCTATTCCATCAACACTGTTCCTGAGGCGAAGTGGGTCAACGCTTGGGCTTGAGATGTCATACGGATGCGGAACCACTATGACACTATTTTGACCGCGAAGCGATTCGATGGTGTGATCCGCCGAGAGGCCTTTCTGAACTCCCTCATGCACACCAAGAGCAACAATGTGGCCTTCTCTTGAACTCACCTCAATTCCTGGAATAACCAAGATCTCGTCAGATCGATAGGATGAAAGTAAATCGTGTTCTGTGACTGCAATTCCATCAAGTCCGCGTCTCTTGACGATTTGAGGAAGGATCTCTGGATCTGTAAACGCATCTTTCGAGTGCCTTGTGTGAACGTGCAGGTCAAGTTTGAGCAGCATTTTCGTCTAACCTCAAGTTGAAAATGCTTGAATGATGCTCCTAAGAGGCCTTAAGTCTCTCGACTTGTTTCTCTATCTCTGGGTCCTCTATTTTCCTGAATAGCACTTTGGGCTTTCTGATTTGGTGGTCCGGAGCAATCTGCAGGGAGGAGATTGAATTCCAGTCTTGCTCATGTACCGATCCCCTCTGGTTCAACAGTTCCCAGAGAGCCTCTGCTGAGCTGGGAATGAATGGCTCGAGTAGAACAGCAAGAGATCTAACCGCGTTTGCGCTCAGGTACAGGCAGTTGGATGCCTTCTCTTCGTTCGTCCAAGGCTGTCTTCTCTGGAAGTATTGGTTGCAGTGGTTTGAGAATTCAAGGATTCTCTTAAGCGCCCTGTCAAGCTCTATGCTTGAAAGCTCCTTCCCGACTTGGGTAGCCAAACCTTCAACTCTATTTCGAAACTCGTGGTCCAAGTCATCGAACCGATCTGGCTCAGGAACCTTACCATTGAACCTTGACCATATGAAAGTGAGCGTCCTATGCACGAAGTTGCCTATGTTAGCAACAAGCTCGTTGTTTATTCGTCCTTGGAAGTCTTTCCAGTCGAAATTCACGTCTGATTGGCTGTAAGGAGTGATCGCAGCAAGATAGTAGCGCAAGTAGTCTGCCGGAAAAGTATAGAGGAACTCTCTCAACCCAACATACCATCCTCGACTCTTCGAGAATTTTCCTCCTTGGAGCAATAGGTGACCTCTAGTCGGAATAAACTCGGGTAGTTTGTATTCTCCGACACCTATTCTCATTGCTGGAAGGAAGAGATAGTGGTGGTACACTATGTCCTTACCAATGAAGTGGAAGATTGTCGAGCTATTCCAGAACGCTCTCCCATCGATTCTTTTTTGCTTCAGTAACTTCAACGTAGTGGATATGTAGCAGAGATGGTTATCAAACCATAAGTAGAGAACCTTTCCTCTTGCCTCTTCCAAGGGTATTGGAACTCCCCAAGTAATATCTCTAGTTATGTCCCAGTCTTGAAGACCGTCTTTGATCCAGTTGAGCACATAGTTCTTGACTTCAGCTTGCAAGTTGTCATTCTCTTGCAGCCAGCTTCTGACCGATTCTGTGAATGCAGATAGTCTGAAGAAGAAGTGTTTGCTGCCCTTACTTTCAGGTTTTGATCCACAGATCGCGCAAGATGGATTCTTGATCTCTCCTGGTTGAAAGACCTTGCCGCACTTCTCACAGCTGTCCGAGTATTGATCAGTGGCTCCGCAGAATGGACAGATGCCTCTCACGTATCTGTCAGGTAGGGACTTCCTGCAATTAGGGCAATATGGCTGGATGATCTCTCTCGCATAGATGTACCCTTTCGCGTTGAGTTCGCTGAAGAAATGTTGAGCTAGTTCTATGTTCTCTTTCGAGCTCGTCTTGTCAAATATGTCGAAAATGATGCCCAGATCTTGTAGATCTGTTATATCCCGTTGATTCCAATGGGCTACAAATTCCTCCGGGGTTTTCTTCTCTTGCTCGGCCGCTATCAGTATGGGTGTTCCGAAGTCATCTGTCGCACAGATGAAGATAACTTCGGTTCCGCTAAGTCTGCAGAATCTTACGAATATGTCCGCAGGGAGGTAGGTTGAGGTCAGATGACCAAGGTGGATTTCTCCATTTGCATATGGGAGAGCACAGGTAACGACAACTCTGCTCCAAGGAAGACCCACCGTATCAGTTGAGTCATGTAAATCGTTTGAGGCGGTATCTAGGGCCAATCCCTCCGTGAACTTCGCACTCAAGGTCATACGCCTGCTGATTAAGCTTTCCATTTGAGAGTTGCTGTCGTTACCTTTATGATTGTCTCAGTATCAGGCCCATTACAGGCTCATCATGACATCTTCGGTCTTTCTCTACAACGTCTATCCTGAAGCCGAATCTCTTGTAAGCAGTTGTGTGCCCCACTACTTGCCGAACTCTTCCTCATAGGCGTTTAATAATCCAAGTGTTGTTCTATTTCGTTAGAGCGGGGCCCAAGAGGATGAGCAAGGACTACCAGATTTTACTCGACAGAGCTCTGGAGAGGATTCCGAAGAAACAGCACAGTGGAGAACGCTTTGAACTGCCAAGGCCACAAGTCATGAGTGCAAAGACGAGAACTTGGATAGGAAACTTCAAGGAGATCTGTGACTACCTGAACCGAGATCCGCATCATGTCTTGAAATTCCTAACTAGAGAATTGGCTACTGCTGCGACATTCGAGGGCTCGCGGGCGATATTTAAGGGGAAATTCGGTCAAGAATCCATCAGACGCCTCTTGGACATATATGTCGGCCGATACGTGATCTGCCCAATATGCGGCCGACCTGACACGAAGATAGCAAAGAAGGCAAGGTTCCTGTTCCTAGACTGCGAGGCATGCGGAGCGAGATCTTCAATCCTCCCCGGCTAGCAAAGTGAGAAGATCGATGGAGCAGGTCTACCTTCGGATATTCAAGGACAAAGGATATGTCGTGGTCGCAGCCTGCGACAGAAGCGTTCTGGGAAAGACCCTTCGAGAAGGAAAGATGAAACTAGAAGTCACAAATCGGTTCTACGGAGGAGATCTTTGCGGTATCGAGGAGACAATGCAAGCTCTACAAGCCGCTGACATAGGGAACTTAGTCGGAGGAAAAGTCATAGACGCTGCAGTTCAAAGAGGACTCGTTGACCCTGAGGCAATACTAAAGATAGGCGGAGTGCCTCACGTTCAAATCATCAAGATCAGTCAACTTCACTAGAAGACACGGCAACGTAACATACACTTAATAGCTGGCCATTTTTCATTAGGAACAATGAAACAGAAAAGGCGCTTTAGAAAATGGGAAAAAAGAAAGTGCTCAGTGAAGGAGAGCTGAGAGAGATGGTTCTCCCAGCGCCTGATCAAGTACTGGGCATAGTCAGTCAAATGCTAGGCTATGATAGGCTTATGGTCAAATGTGTTGATGGCCACGAGAGGGTTTGCCGTATAAGAGGAAAGATGAAGAGAAGAGTGTGGATCAAAGCCGGCGACGTAGTGCTTGTCGGCCCATGGGATTTCCAACATGACACGAAAGGCGACATTCTGTGGAGGTACACGGAGAGCCAGGCAAACTGGCTCAGAAGCAACAAGTATCTGAGCATAGGCTGAGGAAGAACTGAACGTGGCGGCAGAGGCCCTCGAGAAGAGGCTGCGACTCAGAGAGAAAAGGTATGAAGTCGAGCAGCTGATGAAGGAGAAACGAAGCGAAGAGTTCGAAGCCCTCGAAGAAGTTTTTGACAAGCCCACACTAATGCTAGTCTACCGGATGTTGAATCAGGGGCACTTGTCGCACCTTCATGGATGCATCAAGGCTGGAAAGGAATCAAGAATTTACTGGGGAAAGGACTCTAAAGGAAAGGATGTCGCGGTCAAGATATACCTGAAATGGAATGTAGAGTTTCGCAAGGGGAGACTGATCTATTTGGAGGGGGATCCGAGGTTCCAGAGATCTTGGAAGGACACGCGTTCACTTGTTTACCTATGGGCCCAAAAGGAGTTCAAGAATCTCCAAGCTGCTTTTTCGGCAGGCGCGAGTGTCCCAAGACCGATTCTCGTAAGAGGAAACATTTTGGTCATGCAGTTTATCGGAGAGAAGGGGACGCCTGCACCTCTCTTGAAAGACCTGCAGCCTGAGAGACCAACAATGTTGTACAGGGCATTGCTGAGCAATATTAGGTTGCTCTATACAAAGGCTGGTCTTGTTCATGGAGATCTGAGCGAATACAACGTGATGGTTTGGAGGAAGAAGCCCGTAATATTTGATATGTCTCAAGGAGTCTCGTTGGAGCATCCGCTGTCAGACTTGTTGCTGAGTCGTGACTTGGATAACTTGAACAATTACTTTCGAAGATGCGGAGTTAACGTAAAGCAGATTGATCAACTTCATGCTTGGGTGACAGGAAAAGATGCAAACTAAAGTCACTTGTATGATACCAAGAGACAGAGTGGGCGTACTCATCGGATGCGAAGGGGATGTAAAGAAGAGAATTGAGCAGACTCTTGGAGTCCAGCTGGCGATCTCAGGCGATTCAGGTGTTGTGGAGATAACGTCTCGAAGCGAGAGCACAGATCCTGTTTCACTTCTTAGGGCAAGGGATATTGCAACCGCAATCGGAAGAGGTTTTTCTCCTGAGAGAGCGTGCTTACTGTTCGATGAGGATAAGGTCTTGGAACTGATAGACCTAAGAGAGCTGTACGGAAAGAATGAAAGCGATATCAGAAGAGTGAAAGGCAGAATCATTGGCCAAGAAGGAAAGACAAGAAGAATAATAGAAGAAATGACAAAAACGAGTCTTTCAATATACGGTGATACAATTGGAATAGTGGGAGGATATGAGGAGGTCGCCGCCGCCAGAGAAGCGATAGACATGATACTGAAAGGAAAGCAACATGCAACAGTATACAGGTTTCTCAGGGACAGGCGCAGAGAAGCGAAGAGAAAACAAGCTTTGGAACTGTGGGAAAAGCATCCTTCACAGCAATGAAACCAACTATTAAGAAGAGACTTCTCTTCAACCTCAAATTCGGCCACATCTTCAACTTAAGAACGAGCTACGTTAGATTGATCCAAAGCAATCTACATGTAGAGGCAATGCGGGAGTTGACGGTCCTTCGTCATTCACTTTCATCACATAGTGATTGGGAGAACAGAGTAGACCAAGGGTTGGCTGGCCGACTTGACTGAGGTCTTCCAAGAAATAAGCCCAGCAGATTTCTTCTACAGAAACAGAGATATCGCCGGGTTCACAAACCCTTCGAGAGCCATATACTCAACGGTTCGGGAACTCGTCGAAAATTCTTTGGACGCCTGCGAAACCTGCAGTCAACCCCCCGATATCTACATCCGAATCTCGCAGACCTCAGATTCAGAGGAAGGCCCTGGAACGTACACTGTCAGAGTTCAAGACAATGGGTGTGGCGTTCCGCCAGACATGATTCCCATGGCTTTTGGACAAGTTCTTTTCGGATCCAAGTACAAGCTCAGACAGACAAGGGGGACCTTCGGTCTAGGCGGAAAGATGGCGATTCTGTATGGGCAAATTACGACACATGCTCCGGCTCGAATCATGTCAAGCACAGGACGCGCGAAGATCAATGAATATGAAATCGCGATCGACATCCAACGTAACAGACCGATCATACTCAAGAGGAGAAAACACCCCAACCCAACTAGATGGCATGGAACGATCATAGAGTTTCAAACTGAAGCAGACTATGCCCGTGCAATGTCCAAGATTCTCGAATATATGAAACAGACAGCGATAGTTGCACCTTACTCCAATCTCACATTCGTTGATCCGAAAGGCCGGCTGTACAGGTTCATTAGAGGTACAACAAAGATGCCCAAGGCCCCAAAGGAAACCACTCCCCATCCCCACGGTGTTGATGTGGAGGCCTTGAAGAGGATCATAGAGGCTACTACTGCGCGAACGATGAAGGAGTTCATGAAGAAACACTTTCAACGAGTCGGAGATGCGATTGCAAGAAAATTCTTGGACAGTGCTGGTGTAAGCTTCAAGAAGAATCCAAAAAGGCTTGAGCCAAGTGAAATAGTAAGATTGGTGACAGCGATGAAGAATTTTGAGGGATTCTTAGCACCAGATGCAAGTTGCCTGAGTCCACTGGGGGAGGAGTTGCTCGATGCAGGAATAAGAAAGGAATTCTCCCCGGAATTTGTAACTGTTCACCAGAGAAGACCGGCTGCCTACTCAGGTTTTCCATTCATCGTCGAGGTGGGTATAGCTTACGGAGGCCAGGTTCAGCACGCTGAAAGCGTAGCGCTGTATAGGTTTGCAAACAAGATCCCGCTGCTCTTTGATGAAGCCAGTGATGTCTCTTGGAAAGTGGTGAATTCGCTGATAGACTGGAGGCATTACAAAGTTCCACCAGATGCGCCCTTGGCTGTTCTCGTGCATCTTTGCTCTACGAAGATTCCATACAAGACAGTCGGCAAGGAGTTCATCGCTGATAGACCTGATGTGGAGCGAGAGATACTAAACGCTGTGAGGGAAGCTGCAAGGAGATTGTCCATTTTCCTCTCTAAGAAGCAGCACTTCGAAAGAGAGAAGAAGAGACTGGACATATTCGAAAAGTATCTACCGAAGATTGCCTCGTTCTCCGCTAAACTAGCGGGAAAGCGTGGCGTTCCCGACATAAAGCCCCTTTTGAGGAGTGTGATGAAGTATGGTCCGGAAGACGAAAATACAGAAAGCACCTAAGAGCATAGTGAGACAAAAGAAAGAGAAAGTTGTTAGTAGTCTGGAGAGTCTGGGAACTCAGATCTGCGAGCAGATCGACCGTAAAGAGTTCCCATGGATGAAGATGCCCAGTAGATCAATACAGAACATCCTCTACGACCCTGAAACACGGCAATACATTCTAGGGAACCGGCAGGTCAGAAGGAGTGCAAGAAATGTTAGGCACATAAGGCCCTTCACTCAGCTCGTCTGGACAGCCGCTTTTGTAGATGAGCTATCCGAACAAGCCAGAACGAGCACATTGAGAGACGTCTTCTATTCTGCCCAAGCATACGAGATGGATTTCATCGACCAAGCAGAGAGCGACAACATAATCACCGACTTGGAGACGCTTGCCGGTATGGCAAGGGAGGACTTCAATGTCTTCCCCGAAGAAAGATCGGCAATCTTTGGAGATCTCACTATTGAGTACACAGTTCCGGGTTATCAAGGGAAGAAAATGAATCTTGCGAGCCACCCCGACGGTATGATGATTGGCCCAGCCATGACCAACGCCGAGTTTGCCGAGTGCAAGGCAAACAAGGTCATTGCAATAGAAAAAGGCGCATTGTTCACCAGGTTTGTGGAGGAGAGAGTTCACGACAAACACAAGGCAATTCTGGTCCAAACCGCAGGTCAGGCCCCGAGAGCCACTAGAGCCTTGATCAGGAGGTTGAACCAAGAACTCAACCTCCCAGTACTCATACTGACAGATGGCGATCCTTGGGGAATGCACATAGCAATGGTGATAATCTCAGGATCAGCCAATGCAGCTCACATCAGAGAGCTTAACACGCCGGATGCGAAGTGGGGAGGCGTCTGGGCGAGTGACATAGTGAAGTACAAGCTTCCAAGTGAAGGACTCACTGACTTGGACATCAAGAGGCTCTACGAACTTAGGAAAGATCCACGATATGAGGGAAAGTTGTGGAAGAGGGAGATTGAAAACTTCCTGCGCACAAGGAAGAAGGCAGAGCAGGAAGCATTCAGTCGCTATGGCTTGACATATATCGTTGACGAGTATCTCCCGGCGAAACTGGAAGAGATGAAGATCTAGGACATCAGGCCGCCAATGCTGCAGCTGTCTGAACGACAGATTTTTCACTTCGACAATACATCCAAGAAGACAACTGATGATGCATTTGACAGAGCAGAAAGCTGATAGAGTCTTGGATTGCATCGGGCTTTTCTGTCCGGTTCCAGTATTCAGAACAAGAGAAGAAATCGGCAAGATGGCTGTGGGAGAGATCCTCGCGGTGCTGGCTGATGATCCAGCTGCCGAGGAAGACATTCGGTCTTGGGCGAAGAGGACAGGGCACGAGATAGTGGAGCTGAGAAAAGAATCTGATCACATTCGCATATTGGTGCGTAAAACGAAGTAGGAAAGACAGTTATGAGACGCGCCTATTTTGACTACCAAGCTGGATCTCCGGTTGACCCCCGTGTCGTCGAAGCAATGACTCCCTACTTTGGAACGATATTCGGAAATCCGTCTTCAACCCACTGCCTCGGTCAGGAGTCAAAGGCAGCAATCGAAGAAGCAAGGGAGAGAGTCGCTTCGTTGGTCAAGGCTAGGAAGAAGGATGAGATAGTTTTCACTTCAGGTGCGACTGAAAGCAACAACTTGGCTCTACTTGGAATTGCTCAGAGAAACAAGGAGAAAGGAGGCACCATCGTGACTACTACGATAGAGCACATATCCATCTTGAACATCTGCAAGTATCTCGCTAAACAGGGATTCAAGGTCGAACTTGTGCCAGTCGATAATCATGGTCTGGTCAACCCGACAAGTATTGAGAAGGCCATATCGGACAATACTGTCCTTGTTTCGATCACGTATGCGAACGGAGAGATAGGGACAATAGAGCCAATAGCAGAGATTGGAAGAATTGTACACGCCCATGGAGCGATATTTCACGTGGATGCTACAGCCGCAGCCGGTAGGATTCCGATAGAGGCAGTCCGAGATAACATCGATCTGCTTTCCCTATCCTCAAACGACCTTTACGGACCGAAGGGACTAGGAGCACTCTACATCAAGGAAGGAACTCGAATAGCGCCGATCATGATTGGGGGAGGACAGGAACGAGGACTGAGGTCAGGAACGGAAAACGTACCGGCCATAGTAGGAATGGGAAAAGCGGCAGAGATCGCTTCCCAAGAGATGGCTGACGAATCAGCGCGACTCACCCGGTTAAGAGATAGGCTTCATACAGGAATCACTGAGAAGATCCCGTATTCATACTTGAATGGACATCCGACGACTCGCCTGCCGAACAACCTCAACGTGAGGTTCAGCTACATAGAAGGAGAATCCCTCGTGCTGAGCCTCGATATGGAAGGAGTAGCGGCCTCTTCCGGATCGGCATGCTCCTCGAAGACTCTTGAGCCCTCACACGTACTCAGAGCGATCGGCCTCGCCCACGAAGAGGCTCATGGCTCACTGCTCTTCAGTCTGGGCAGGTGGAACACTGACGATGACGTAGACCAAGTACTGAACGTTCTCCCCGGCATTGTCAGTAGACTAAGAAGGATGTCACCTCTCACTCCGAAGGGCTTGCAGGTGTAAGAAATGTACAGCGAGAAGGTAATGGAGCACTTCAGAAATCCGAGGAATGTCGGAGAGATCCCTGACCCGGATGGTGTCGGAACAGTTGGAAATCCAATCTGTGGTGACATGATGACAGTGTACATAAAGGTCCAAGACAACAAGATTGCAGACATTAAATTCAAGACTTTTGGCTGTGGCGCGGCAGTGGCGACTAGCAGCATGGTTACCGAGCTGGCTAAAGGTAAGACACTGGAAGACGCAATGAAGATCACAAGGAGCGATGTGGCTGAGCATTTGGGGGGGCTTCCCCCGATCAAGATGCACTGCTCAAACTTGGCGGCTGATGCTCTTCACAGAGCAATCGAGGATTACTTGAAGAAGAAGGAATCTTAGCCTACTGTATTATGATGGCTCCACTCGGGCAGTTCCTTACACATGCGACGCAGCCCGTGCAGGACGCATCCTCCGCAGAACAACCGGAACATGATTGAGAGGCTCTCCTTCCAAGGCATGCGCCTTCGTCTTCGATGCGCACTGCCCCTTGGTGAAGCATCAACACGCCGACAGGGCACACATCGACGCAGATCCCACAAGTATTGCAGTTCCGTTGGTCTATTCTGATCTTGGGCAATGTTGCTTCCCCCCGGCCAATATGCAGTTGATTGCAGTCTCGAATCTCTTCAAGCTTTCGAATGCATGGGAATGAGATGGCAAAGATTGAGAGATCCTTGATGTGTGCGCCAGCAACCCTTAACTGTTTCTTGGTCAAGATAGGCCGAAAAGGTGATTCATTGACTGCACAGAAAGGCTGGACTTGGGAGAACGCTCTTGACAGAGCCATCTTGATGGAGGAACAGTCGCATTCTCTGTATGTCTCCGCCCTCAAGAGAGCCATCTCACCAGGCAGCAAGACTCTTCTCGCGAACTTGGCCTATGATGAGCTTCGGCATAAGGCAAGGCTAGAGGAAGTCAAGAGAACAAGATCTTGGCAAGAACTTGATTCAAGAACGAGTGGTGTTGTAGATCTCCAGATCCTAGATCGAGTGGAAGATGTTCGGCTTTCTGAGGATGCGACTTATGAGGAGGTACTGATTTTCGCAGGCAAACGTGAAAAGGAGACGCATGAATATTACCTTGAGCTTAGCGCCAGGCTGTCAAACACTGCTGCGGGTGATGCTTTCAGGAAGCTGGCAGACGAGGAACTGGGCCACAAGAATAGGATAGAAAAAGAGTACGAGTCAGTCATAATGAGAGAAGGCTAGGATTCAGTCTCGTTGGATTTCCTTTTCTCTTCCGCTTCTGGTATAGAGAACTCCCTCAGCTTTTCTGCCATGGTTCGAAGTTGCCTGTCAACTCTGTCGTTGATCGATCCGAGCTCAAACGTTCCATCCGGCAACCTTCCGCCTGCCTTGAGACCGGTCAGGACCTCGATTCCTTCATCAATCGTCTTCACGGGGTAGATGTGAAATTTGCCTTTGGCTGCGGCTTCAACTATTTCCTCTTTGAGCATGAGGTTTTGAACGTTACTTTCCGGAATCAATACACCTTGATCACCCGTAAGTTCTCTTGCCCTGCATATCTCAAAGAACCCCTCAATCTTCTCGTTGACTCCCCCAATGGCCTGCACGTCACCTCTTTGGTTGACTGAGCCCGTGACTGCCAAGCCTTGCGTTATGGGGACATTGGCTAACCTTGATAGAATTGCGTAGAGTTCCGTGCTTGACGCACTGTCTCCTTCGACTCCTTCATAGCTTTGTTCGAAAACGAGCCGAGCAGATAGAGTCAGAGGTTTGTCTTGCGAATACTTCTGGGTCAGATATCCACCCAAGATCATGACCCCCTTGCTATGTATCGGGCCGCCCAGCTTCACTTCTCTTTCAATGTCGATGAGTCCTTCCCGTCCAATTCCGATGCTTGCCGTAACCCGAGATGGTCTGCCAAATTCGTAGTCCCCAATCCTCATCACAGACAGCCCGTTCACCTGGCCAACGGTTTCTCCAGAGGTGTCGACAAGAAGAATCTTCCGCTCGATGTACTCTCTTATCTTCTCCTGAATGAGACTTGATCGATGTATTTTCTCGTCGATCGCTTTCTTTACGTGCTCGGCTTCTATGAGTTTCGACCTGTCTTGAGAGGCGTAGAAGTTTGCCTCTCGGATCAGATCAGCTATGATTGCGAAACGCGTCGAAAGTTTTTCTTGATGATCAGCTAGCCTCGAACTATATTCTATCACCTTCGCGACTCCTGACTTGTCTAAATGTTTGAGTTCTTCGCGGCTGCAAATTGTGCAGATGAAAGATACGTAGCTCTTAATGTTCTCCTCGGTTCTTTTCATGTCAATGTCGAAGTCAGCCTTAACTTTGAAGAGTTCACTGAAGTCTGGATCGTATGTATATAGGAGCTGAAAGACGAGTGGATCGCCGATCAAGACTACTTTCATATCCAAAGGAATAGGTTCTGGAGAAAGCGTCTTCGTCGTTAGGTAGCCATAACGTTCCGCCGGGTCCTCGATCACAATTTGGCCATTCTTCATCGCTCTCTTCAACCCGTCCCAAGAGAATGGATTCTTGAATAGCTCCTCAATGGGTATGACCAAATAGCCACCATTGGCTTTGTGAAGCGACCCAGCAATAACAAGAGTGAAGTCGGTCGTCAGCGCACCGAAGACCGCTTCCTTCTCTATCCTTCCGAAGAGATTTGTGTAGGTTGGGTTAAGTTCCATAACGACGGGGGCGCCTTTGAGACTTGAGCAGTCAGCTATGACATTCACCTCGTATTTTCTCAGAGGGATTTCTCTCAGCCATGGAACTGTAAGTGGCAGAGCAGTCTGCACGCCTGGTTTGGCAATGAACTGTTCATAATGTTCGATCATGTCATTCTGCACATCCTTCAGGTATTCTGTGACCTCAGCGAGATCCTTGTATTTCTCAACTAAGTCAGCGATCATGTGGCCGACCGCGTACAGAGCGATCTCTTTGTCCGCTTTGGCCAATTCCTCGCCCAGCTTCTTTTCCAGTTCACGGATATCTCGGACAGCGTCTTTGAACCGCGTTTCTAGCGTTTCTCGCTTCTTAAGGATCTCCTGACGAACTCTTTCACTCAGGCTCAGAAATTCTTCGTCTGTTAGAGGCTTGCCTTGAATCACAGGGATGAAGACTGGGCCAATCTGTGTAATCTGGAAGAGGAAACCGTCTCTCCTCGCCTTCTCTGCCAATTCTGTCAGAAGGTCCTGTCGCTTCTTCTCGTATCCCTTGGCTATCGTCTCTCTTTTCTCTTGGTAGTCTTTGCTCTCGAAGGTTTTCTGAATCGCCTTTTGAGCCTCTTCCACGAGGGATTTCATATCTCTTTTGAAGACGCTTCCTAACCCAGCGGGCAATCGCAGAGCGTTTGGCTGATATGTGTTACGGAAATTGTTCACATAGCACCAGTCAGAGGGCAAAGGCTTGCCTTTGGCAAACTCCTCAAGAAAGCTCTTCACCGCTGTCGTCCGGCCTGTTCCAGGCCAGCCTGCAACATAGATATTGAAGCCTCTCTCTCTTATTTCCAAGCCGAACTTTAGAGCCTTTACTGCTCTTTCCTGACCTACAATCGTGTCCAAGGGAACCGCGTTTTCGGTAGTCTCGCATGTTACGACGGAGGCTTCGCAGGGACATCGAAGCTGTGAAGGTTTCAGCTCACTGACCATCAACATGCCCCTCGGGACATCTGTACTAAAGGTGTGGATTCGTTCCAAATCAGCTTTTCCTAGGTGTTTGCGCAGTGTCTCTGCGGTTATCGTTCAGCAGGGGACCATATTACCATCGAGACGCGTTCAAAAGATTGCTCCTCCGGTAGCACTCCTACGAACAGAATCTCATTTGACTTCAGCTTCGAATGTATGGTGCCTCGCGTCGCTTCTTCGACTCCGACAGCTTGATGACTGATGACAATTCAACATCAGCAGGATTAAGCTGGATTGTCCCTGCTTTGGCAGCAGATTGAATGAGGTCATTTGCGTCCTGATTTCGGGTTATCACTGTGCACCATCCCACTTTGGAGCCTGCGTGTCCAATTGAAATATCAGCCAGTTCAGCGGTGAAGTCTTGGCATTTGCTGCATCCGGGGTGCACGTATGATTCCAGGTTTCCGACGGGGACATCTAGTTTTGCTTCGGCGCCACAATATGCTTTGAAGTGCCCGCTCTTTATCTCGATCCTACTGATCCTCTCAAGATCTAGCTTGTGCTTCTCTTTGATATAACTAACGAAGAGAGGGCTGTACTTGTATGTGTTGTAGCAGAAGAGACCGATCGCAAGTTTGACTGACTCTGCGAGCTTCCGAGCGCCATGAGGGGACGTGGCGATTCTTCGAAGTGCTTGGATTTGGCATGGCATTCCCACAAAAGCAAGATCGGACTGAGGATATCCGGCTGTCGCCTCTGCGAGTGCACCGAGTGAACCTGTTGCAGTGTACTTGGAGCCAGCATTCAAGAGTATCTCATCGCCTGTTCCTGCAATTGTTGGACGCGGCCTCCAAGGTGCTCTGGAATCTCTCCCTATCAGTATCGCGTGTCCCACTAGGCCCGTTTCAAGAGCATGTTGCAATAGTGCGGTGACTACGCCGCCGTCTTGTGATTTCGAAAGAGTCTTCTTGTCTGTGCATCGCGCAGAGAATATGCCCCGCTTCACTCCCAGTGGTTCGTTAGCAGTTCGGTTCCTTCCAAATGTGGATCTCTCAACATATGCTAGGGGAAGTTCGACTCTGGGACATCCGTAGTAGCATAGTTCGCACAGGACACAGCGTCCAACTAAGGCGGGCCTCTCGTCATCCGTGTAGCTGATGACATTCACCGGGCAGGAGGCAATACATGACCCACAGTACATGCACAATCCTGTGTTGACTATCTCAGTCAAGAGGCTACCGAAGATCTTCAGAGGCTTACTCAAACTTCGCGTCACTCCAGTAGCGGTTGAGTTGATTTACCGTGCTTTCAAATTCTTATGCCTTCCCCGATAAGCTAAAGATGAGTCTTGTGCCGTTGCTAGGACATCAAGGAAACAGCATTAGTATTATGAAAGCTGCCCCTTAGCCATTTGTCTTGATGGGACAGGATATTGATGGTCTCTGGTTCTGAAGGGGATTTGGCGCCGCCGGTCCGGATCGAACAGACGACCAACGGGTCTCTGCGGTTCACATCGCAGGGGTAACAGCTTCAGCCTCAGCCGCTTTCGCGGTTGAGTCCGTTGCTCTACCACTGAGCTTTCGTCCGTGGATTGCTCACGAACGGCGGCTCTTTTTTCGGCGGCCGAGTTCACAGTCAAGAGAAGAGGATATTTAAGGGTTAGTCAGCCCGGCACGAATGACTGTCCCAACATGTTCAGAGGAGAACGGTGCAAGCTCTTCAGGCAGATCACTTGAGGCATCAAGTTAAGAGAGGCCGTAGGGAAATCCTTAAACAAGTCAACCTCCTCAAAGAGGAAATCGAGCGATTTGGGCCCGTAGCTCAGCCAGGTTTCATTGGGACTGAGAGAGCAACAGGCTCATAGTCTCGGTGTATGGGAGACCTGTCGGTCGGGTGTTCGAATCGCCCCGGGCCCACCAACACACAGTATGCCTGCCTAGCATTGATACCGCTTCAATCAGTTACGCGAGCATTTCTGTTGTCTTTCAACTGGGTAATGGCGACTGCAATAGCTTGACCTTAAGGTTCAGATTGAAGGTTGGCAAACGTTTGTCTAGCGACTGAAAGCAAGTGATCTAATGATGAGAAAGAGAAAGAAAAAGAGGGGTGTGTAACGGCTACTCGGGTGGTATCTCAGCGGTCAATGTCTTCAGGTCGATGCCCATCTTCTTGTTCTTGTACGCGTAGTACACGTATAGTGCCAACCCTATGCCCAGAATGAGGCAGGAGATCGAAATATCCATAGGCGCCATCACCGTTGCGTTAGTAGCGAAGAAGAAAACACCTAAGGCAAAGGCCACGACTCCACACAGTGAAGGAAGCGGTAACCCTCCGACCTCAACCTTGATGCTCTCGTAGATCTCCGGTCTGACGATTGGCAGCAGAGCCAGTGCAAGCCCAGTGAACAAGTAGCCCAGCAGATACATGAAGGTCGCGTTGATTCCGCCTGCCAGCGACCTCAACGGGCCAAGCACAGGTGACGATATGACTATGCCTACGATTCCCCCGACCACCATGAATACGATCGCCCATGTTGGTGTATGGAACCTCTCGCTGACATTAGCGAACCTTTCTGGGAAGAATCTGTCAAATGCTAGTGAGAATACTCGTCTCGTTTCCATCATGAGCGCTGATGGTTGGACGTGATAGAGACTGAAGGCGCCTGCCGTCGCTACGAGAAATGCGAGGAGCACATTTCCTCCTGTGAAGAGCACCCCGAACATCGGTAGCACCGGTTCAATCCTAGGTGTGATTACGAATTGTGCCCTCGCCTTGTAGTATGCCCAGTTGTATTGTGAGATGAATTCCCCGCCTGAGTAGAACGCTGATGACGCCAAGCCGATGTATATCACCGCTGTGATAAGCGTACCACTGATTATTCCGATTAGCATGTTTCTCCTAGGATTCTTTATCTCACCGGACCATTGTGCGGGGTTGTGGAACCCGGAGTAGGCGAAGAGCGCTGCACCCGCAATTGCCCTAATCGTGGCATCGAAGTTTGGCGTGTCTAGTTTCCATCCTGTGTTCTGAGCGATCGTCACAATCTCCTTGTAAGACCCTATTCCCCAGACTGCGTCCCAAGCCTTACTGAAGGAAGCTGGGCTGAACGGGTTGCCAAAATTCAGCAGGATGCAAGCAATACCACCCACGAGAGGAATGAACCATATCACCGCTATGTACGCCTTGAATACAGTTCCACCAATTGTCATGAAGAACCAAACGCTAAGGAGGAGGAGGATTGCCCCCACAAGGATTATCGTCGGGTCGGGTGGCGCTGACAAGAATGTGCCGAAATCAGCTAGCGCAACATTGCCTGTGCCTTTCCCGAGCATTCTGAGGGCGATACCCCATAGGCCTACGTCGGTTACCAGCAGGAACCCTATGGAGAACCACCTGCCAAGGAAGTTACCGATGGTTACCACGTAGCCCAGCGCCGGGTTGACAGTCCTTGAGATGAAAACGTAGTCCCCGCCCGCTCTTGGCATGCAGGACGCAAGCCATGCGTATGAGATCGCGAAGAAGAAAGCTGGGATCAGTCCTATGATGAACGCTAGCGCGGCATCCGAACCCGGATAATTGTACGGCATTCTTATCGAAAGTCCCCAGATCCCTGCGCCTATCATGTTGTTCATGGCCATCATGAGCGCCATGAAAGGACCGTACTCTCTGACAAGCCCAGTAGCCTCTCGAACGAAGAGAGTGCGAGACATTTTCTTGTCCC
>Ga0209725_1000409_pt1 | contig 26658 bp, 22 predicted proteins | sample I18A1metaG_FD_184145 | JGI IMG/M metagenome (GOLD analysis project Ga0209725, IMG submission 184145) | Lake sediment bacterial and archeal communities from Gulf of Boni, Indonesia to study Microbial Dark Matter (Phase II) - ​I18A1 metaG... | ecosystem: Environmental > Aquatic > Freshwater > Lake...
GAATGCTGGAATATATCCAAGACCAGCTCCTCGTCTTGAGCTACTATCCATCCTTCGAAGAGTTCAGAGAGAGAACAGGCAACTACTTCAGAACAAAGCGATTCAACATCAACATGAGGAACTACCTACTCACAAACGGAAGTTAGAGAACTTATGCTAAGCGGTATAACATTGGAAGCCTCTCCTCCTTCGGCAATGATTCCGTGAATCACGACATTTGCGTCTCTTCGCAGTTGCTGCCTCAGAGTGTTGACTGCAACATAAGTGAGTACAGCTGCATCCAAGGCATTGATTCCCTTCTCAGGGGAAGCCGCAGCATGAGCGGTTCTGCCTCCAAAAGCTATGATCAGATCCCGGACAGCTAAGGCCTGTCCGCCGACAGAGTATCTTGGGGCACCGTGAGTCATCAAGACTGCATCGATGTCGTTGAAGACCTCTGCTTTCGTGAGAAGTGATTTGCTTCCCGCATATTTGCCTCGGCCCTCCTCATCAGGCGTTCCAATCACCAGAACGGTACCCCTGATCTGATTCAACACCTTGCCAACTGCAACGGCAGCTCCTACTGCTGCAGAAGCAATCATGTTGTGGCCGCACCCGTGACCTATACCGGGCAGGGCGTCATATTCTGCCAAGAAAGCGATCTTGGGGGAGTCCCTGCCCTTGCTCGCAGCGAAAGCTGTCGGGATTCCTGCGATTCCTTTCGCAACCTTGAATCCGTTTCTGCGCAGATATGAAATCAAGTATTCAGCAGACTTGTGCTCCTCACTGCCCAGCTCAGGATGATCGCACAACCAGTCGCTAATGCGAAACAGATCAGATTTCAATTGCTCAACTTGCCGAGCTGCTTGGCTCTTAAGCCCCTCAATCTGCTGCATCATCATTCACCGTGATCAAGATCAAAACTAGATCTCATCAGTAAATATAAGCCGAGCAGTCAGAGAGGAATGGCAGCAGAAGGCGCAAAAGTAGTTTCTATGGCGTTTGCCATGGTTACACGCGATCAGGTGAGAGCGCCCAGTCTACCGGAGAATCGCAGTGGCCCGCACAGGGTTTGACCGACACCGTTGGGCACACAGAACAAGCGCGTTTTCTAGGAGTTGGTCTTGGGCTTCTGAACGGTAATTCTTCTCAGATATGATCCTAAGACAGATGAACAAGAGAACAATAGAAGAATCCACAGACTGTAGGCAATGGAAGCGCCCTGGAAGATGATTGAGCTTAAGGCTAGGTTGACAATGAAAGCCGAAATGCCGACCTTGAACCCTGTTGGAAGATAGTCTCGGTCAATTCTTCTCATGACTAGGTAACCTGCGGCAATGCCTCCCAGCAGAACAGTCAACATAGCAGGTATCTCAAGACCAATGGAGGGGGTCTCGTCTGGCCAGAGCAGTTTCGCAATGTATGTGAACAGAAGAAGAGGTGAATTGCCTAGAGCTCCACCTGCGAGATATTCATCGAAAGTCGGTTTTCTCCTCTCCACCAAAGCATCTTCCCGCTCCCAACTATTGTGATGGAATGTGCTGTGATAAAGGGAAGGTCGTTACCACAAAAAAAGTGGGGAAAGGGGGGGGTTTTTCTTCTACTACTTCTTTGCGCCTTTCGACCGCTCAGCGAACGCTACGACCGCAAGCACTACTATTGCCACAGGTATCAAGTACCACGCTATGCCACTGGGATCAAGCAGGAACTGCATTCTGCCGATCAGCAGAGACATTCTTGCCATGACGGTGAAGCCGAACGCGGCTCCGAAAGCAATCATCATCGTCCATCGGCCAATGTGTGACGCATATAGTAACAGGCCCTTCTGTTCCCTCGTAAAAATGAAGAACAACAGTGTGCCCAAGGTGCCGATGGCGATTAAGAGTGCGTTGATTGGGTGGCTTCCGGATGACCAAATGTCTGCTTTCGGACTGACAGGAGCGATTGTCTGGACGATCTGGTCAATGAATTGGCTTCTGATTAGCCCAGCCATCCCTATGCCTACGCCAGTGCCGACTACAATCGATATTGGTATTCTGTAGACCCAGAAGTACTTCTTGGAGAAGAAGAACGGGAACAGGAGACCCACCAGGATTGGCAGAATCCAGAATGCCTCTCCTTTCGTTATCAAGGGGCTCAGTGCAACGTCCCAGACGTACTTGCTTGAGATCACTGTTCCGTGTGCAACTGCGAGGCCGATGAACACATGCTCAGCGAATCGGTATGCCTTGTTCTCCCTGTAGAAGAAGCTGTAGACCATTAGAGTGAACGCAGCCGCAATCAGCGGTCCGACAATCTCAGGTGTTATCATGTCTTACTTCGCCTTCCCATGCTTCTTGAGCACATAGCCAACGTTCCCCAGCACTATGAAGATGATCACTAGCAGATGCGAGAGCGATTGAGAGTCCATCGGCGGTGCAAGTGTTCCTTTGTAACCATACTTGATAAGCAGAACCTCGTATTCTGCCGCGCCAGCCAGACCTTCAAGTCCTCCTGCGGCCTGGGCCGGGAAATAGATCCTCACCCCCGGCGCACTGACTGCCGTCACTCCGTAAAGGAATGTCACTCCGTATTGAGCTTGAATCTGTCTTATCCACTCAGGTACCCCTGGTGTTCCCGAGGACAGAGTGATGACCATCTTGAAGTCCCTGCCGGTCTTGACCTCCTTCATCATAGGAAGCGTCCCCGTAGAGGTACCATAGTAGTCCTTGGGGCATGTTCCTTGTACATCTCCACCCAGCGCCTTCATTCCTACTTCTCCGTTCGGAATCCATCCCAGATTAACGAAGTCTGTTCCGTATTTCGGATGATCTTTTGATTTTCCTAGTACGTCCTTGAATGCACTGTCTATGAAGGGGGTTCCATCCGCCCAGAATCCGAGGCCGATGATCTTTGCTCCTTTAGTTGCTAGGTGATGCATGACCGCCTTTGTCTGAGGGTATTGTTCTGGTGAGGACGCAGCCGAGTAGTCAATGGACACGATCACGACATCTCCGGGCATCACCTTCTCGACTGCGTCATAGAACGCTATGGTCATTGGGCTCATCGATATGGGCAGACCCAAGGGTCTTATCAGAGGCAGCGACACTATCAGGAATACAAGTATGTATATTAGTCGCGGGTCAACCTTCTCCAGCTTGTCAAAGAAACTCATCTCATTCTCCTCCGTCATGCGCCTGGTCCCAGATAGCCACGCTCTCTGCCGAGCAACACGCGCAATCCCATGGACATGACGCCCAATGCTATGCCTATGGTTATCCCACGCATCCCGGCGCTGTTAGGGACAGCCATGATCCATGATGTGATCGGCCCGAATGCAGGCCAGATGGCAGGTCCCACTGGAGCTCTTCCAAGCATCACTAGGACGGCTGAGACCAGCAGTATCGTTGCTTCCGTTGTTCTCATCCGGAAGGCTCTGTACGCTGCCGATGCAATGTAGAAGGCTAGCATTGAGAAGATCGTTGCGTCCAGTGGAACATAGAGGTTGTTAAACCAATAGGTGTACGCTGGATGCGCAGTGAACTTGCCCTCACTGAACACAACACCGAGCAGGAAGAACGCGTACATGCCTATCAGAAGGGCCACACTGTTGTACCATCCCTCCCTCCGCTGATTGAGCCTTCTGGTGTGGATTCGTGTCAATGTCACATAGCCGATGATGACTGCAAACGCCGCTGCGACATTCACAAATTTCATCCATTGAGTGATAAAATCGTTGAAGACTTTGACCTTGAGGTAGTAGTCTCCGATGGCTAGAAGCCCCGCAATGAACGTGATCACGAGCGGCAAGCTTCTACGTATTGTTGCGCTCAACTTCATTTCTCCTCCTAACTACCACAATGGTCCTCTAAGCACCTTCCACAGATAGTCGCTTCCTGCCAAAGAGAGAATGATGCCCACCGCGACAAGGATTATGGCTATGAACTTCGCGCAGTCTTGACCCCAGATGGCGCCAAGCTGGACCGGATCCCTTGATATGTACGCACCTGCCGCAAGTATCTCTTCTCCTATGAGGCAGTAGTCGCATGCTGCCACGAAGAACGGAATCTGAGCTGTGTTGGCAGTTCCAGCAACCTGAATGGCTCCGGCCAGATATCCTCCCTCGGCGAAGAGGAGTGATTCTGCCCAGAAGCCTCCGATCATTATGTTGGCGGCTACCTTCTCTCGATGCATCAGACCCACGACTCCTGATGCGTATGCGAACTGGGCTGTAGAAAGGAAGATGACCTTGTCCTCATCGTAGGCTTCAGCCGCACCAGCCTTGAGGTATGATTGACGGACTATCTCAGCCGCCAAAGGTTGCACCTCAGCCTGTCTGATCGTCGTCCAAAGAGTAGTTTTGTACTTTGCTGCCAGCTCGGCTATATATGCGAGCACGGAGAGGCCGGCCAGAGTCTGCGGTGCAACATCCGTGCCGAGCCCCCCTATGCCGGGTGAGAAGTGAATCGGCCGCCCCATCTCCGTGGCACGGCCCACAGCCTCTCCAATTGCGTCAAGCCCAGCTATCTTTCGGATAGTAGGTTTGCTGATCCCTTTCACTGACATGTAGAGGGTCGCGAGCATTATTGCTGTTATCAAGAGTAGAAAGACAAACGCACTTTGGTTTGCTGCAGTTGGTATAGGTAGAATTTCAAATTCCTCCTTATTTTCGATTATTCGGTTTGGCGCATAGTTCCACGTCCGCATAAACTCTGCGCTTGCTCCCGGGGTCTGTAAGGAGTGATTAGCTTAAAGCACTTGTGGGCAGTCTCGGGCGTCAGTGATCTTCATGCAGGTTCCGGGGCTACGTGCGTACACTGACCAGAATACACGGTGCACGCAAAGCCGACAGCAACTAGGTCCACACAGGGAGGCAATCACCGTTGCTTCGAGCCCCGCCTATCGTCCAGATTGGTCGAAATCTGAGCTTGCTTAAGCTTTTCGCCTTATGGCAGCATAGTGGAACCCGGAGCGGTCGTAGGCATGAAAAGTCTTAATAGTGAACTGCCCTGACCTTGTTTCTTAACCGTTCAACTGAACGGTCTGTAACAAAAGGTGAAAAAGAAAATTGCTTGAAACAGGACGTGTAGCACAACTATTCTTCCTAATAGTGATCTGCGCAGCTGTAGTCTACTTTGTTGAGACCGCGAGACGTGGAAAACTGCCGAAGCTTCGGAAGGTTCCGGGTCTAGATGCAGTGGAGGAGGCGGTGGGACGCGCCACGGAGATGGCTAGGCCTGTCGTCATTTCCACTGGCATTGGAGGACTCACTGATGTCACGGCACCTCAGACTGTGGCAGGGCTTAGCATGGTCGGGTATGTGGCCAGGCTGTGCGCCAGATATGGTGCCGAGCTAATCGCTCCTGCTAGGCAACCGTATGTTATTCCTGTGGAAACGGAGATCATTCAAACAGCGTTCAATGAGGAAGGAAAGCCAGAAGAGGCTGCAAGAGCCTCTGAGATGGTCCACTATCTGTCTGACTCACAATTCGGCTACACCATCGCCTATCTTGGCCTGCTACAGAGAAGGAAGCCTGCCGCACACCTTATGATAGGAGGGTACTGGGCTGAGTCTCTGCAGCTTGCCGAAGTTGGCTTCAACGTCAACGCGATTCAAATTGCGGGAACAGCAAACACACACCAAATCCCGTTCTTCGTGGCGGCATGCGACTACGCACTAATAGGAGAAGAGATCTACGCAGCTGGAGCATACCTGTCAAAGGATCCAGTTCAGGTCGGTAGCGTTGCTGGCCAGGACGTTGGAAAGGCTATCGCACTTGTGCTAATCGTGGTGGGCATTCTCCTGACCGCCGCTGGCATCCCTGTCCTGACCACCCTTCTGAGATCATAGAAGGTGAAACAAATGAGCTTCTACAAAAGAAAGGAACTGCCGATCGTCATAACCGCGTTATGCGCCCTTCTAATGATCTGTGCCTATTTCTTCAAAATCCCTGAGGCGAAGAGTGCTTCCACCACAGTGCAAACATGGATGCTTGTAATGGTGAATTTCTCTGTTGTCGTTGGATTCGTAATGGTCATAAGAATGCATAAGAGACGCATAGACAAACGGCAGCCAGGGGACAAGAGCTGGCTATACAGTGTCTGGCTTATTGTGCTGCTGATCGCCTATGTGCTTCTGGGAATCTATGGAGTAGAATCAACTCGCACAGCCGCACCCACGAATGACTGGACGTTTAACTGGGTCTTCACAAACGCTCTCGTGGCGCTGGACAGTGCCATGTATTCGTTGCTGGCTTTCTTCATAGCTTCAGCCTCATTCAGAGCATTCAAGGCCAGAACCAAGGAGGCTGGGGTACTGCTGATCTCGGGCGCAATAACCATGCTTTACAACGCACCTGCAGGATCTGCAATATTCGGACCCCTGGCGCCCAGCTTCAACGATCTCGGGGACTGGATATTGAACGTTCCGAACATGGCGGGCTTTCGAGGTATCCTGATTGGCGCTGCAGTTGGAGCGATATCTCTAGGAATTCGAGTGCTGACAGGTAGAGAAAGAGGATACTTGGGAGCTGGTGAGTAGAAATGTCGTTTTGGAAGAAACTTGAAGCTGTGGACGCTCGGGTCATCTATCTGATCCTTTGGATCGCGATCGGATTGCCGCTACTTACACCGCTCTACTTGCCCCTCTCCATCAGTCCAGACACTGTGAATTACCACAAAGCTATCGAGGCGCTGCCTGCCGGAGCTGTGGTTGCGTTTGGCATGGACGTCTCACCTGCCGGATATGGTGGAGAGTTGGGACCTCAGGCTCGTGCAACAGCGTACCACTTGTTCACCAAACCCGTCAAGATAGTCTTTGTCAGTTTCTGGGAGACAGGTGCCCCCCTTATACAGGATGTCTGGAAGAACCGGTTCGTTGCAGATGCGATGAAGGACAAGAAGTACGGAGAGGATTATGTCAATCTGCACTGGATACCTGGCAGTGAGACTGGGATGGCAGCGTTTGCTGAGGATGTTTGGAAGACTGTGCCAGCAGACTACAAAGGTACAAAGCTCGCGGATCTTCCCATGATGGCAAAGATCAAGTCCGTGAATGATTTCGCGTTGCTGGTCTGCATCGAGACAGGCACTCCAGGCGGACCTGAATATCTGCGCCAGTGGCAAGCAAGGAACAGGAATCTGAAAATGCTGGTCGGCTCCTTGGGAGTGAGTGTCCCAGCGAACATCGCCTACATGGCATCCGGACAATACGTAAGCATCCTACGAGGCGGCAGAGGCGCCACCGAATATCAGTACATCTTGAAAATCGTTACTCCCACCGATGTTCAGGGCTCTGACGCAATGACAATGTCACACATGGTCGTACTTGTCTTCCTACTGCTTGGTAACCTCGGCTACTTGGCCACGAAAGGGCAGAAGGGAGGAAAGAAATAGGAGGGAATTGACATGGCAGTGGATCTGGCTACAATGCTCGGCATATATGTGTACGCCTTGTTCGCCTTAGGGTCCTACAGCTTCACGTACAAGGACAATAGCTTCTTCAAATTCGCTGAACACACCATGGTGGCTCTAAGCATCGCCTACAACGCATCGGTCGCCTATGGATACATAAGATTCACAGCAGTTCAGCCTGTGATTACTGGAAAAGATGCAACCTTCCTCATTCCTCTGGTGATCGGGGCCCTATTCATCTTCTTCTTTTCGAAGAAGTACTTCTGGCTGTATAGGTTCCCAATCGCCGTCATAACAGGCACAGGGATGGGGCTGGCTATGAGCGGCACAATATCGGCGCAATTCTTAGACCAGGTCGTCGCTACTGTAAGGTTGCCGTTGTACGTTGTGGATAAGGTACTCGGCTTCAGACCAATGGACACTCTCAACAACTGGTTGATCTTCATAATGGTGATGGGGACGCTGGCGTATTTCTTCTTCTCAATTACGCCTGAGTCCTCTCTTGGCGCTGCCACTAGTAAGCTAGGGCTGATCGGTCGATGGACAATGATGGTCGCGTTCGGATCGGCCTTCGGCAACACTGTGATGACACGAATGAATCTGTTCATAGGAGTCTACAAGAACCTTCTCAGAGACTACACTTCTTTCCTGGGACTGGCTGCGCTGATACTAGTTGTCGCTACACTGGAAGGACAGAGGGCAAAGAAAGCCGCGTAATAAGAATAGGGTATCAAGCCCTATCAACCACCCTTTTTTTGGAAATCTTCCGTGTTCGAAGGACCAGTGATCGAAAGTCGAAACCGCAGGTTGGCGACCTGCAGATAGGCCTTTAAGGACAGTTCCATATTCTTGATCGGTTATCGGCTTGATGAAAGAAAGCCCAACCTTGGAGGACTATCTTGCCACAGGGGCGCTTGCCAACGTTCCGCTTTGGATATACCTTCTTCTCCTGACCTTTGACGTCAGCGGGCATACTCTGTCGAGCCCCATACTCTTCTATACGATCATTCCGATCATTGCGATATTGACGGGAGGATTCTTTGCTTCCTTCCTCATGTGTCGAAGAATCAAGAGTCACTCCTTTCGAAACGGTTTACTGTTTGGGGTTGCTGCTACAATTGTCAACCTCATCTTTGGAGTAGCCACACTTGCGCCTTCAACGCCTTTTGTGGCGGCCATTTGTTTTGTGATAAGTGCGGTTCTTGCTGTCGTTCTGTGGCGCAGAAAAGACACAGTACGTGAGAGATGACTGTGCCATGCGCCCTGGATACTTCAGTTCTTGGCAGCGGATCAAATGTCCTGTCCTACTTCTGGCGGGAACGTATTTCGCTTCGCCGAGACATGGTAAGAAGCGCAGCCGGAGACTTGATGGTTCCGTTGGAAACCTGATGACTGCAATCTGATTTCAACAACATGTTTATGTTCGTGTCACAGATTTATGGCGTTTCAAATCTGGAAGAGTGGCCGAAATGGGAAATCAAGCACCTTCATTGGATCCTGAGAAGATCACTGTGATCCTTGCGACCGACTGCGGAAGTACCACAAGCAAGGCAAGGTTCTTCAAGAAACTCAAGAACGAGTACCGATTCGTATGTGCTGGAGAGGCGCCAACGACAGTCGAGGCTCCATATGAAGATGTCACATTAGGTGTAAGAAACGCCGTGAGAGAAGTCGAGGAACTAACAGGCCACAGGCTGCTCTCCGAGAAAGGAATCATTGACAATCGAACCGATGAGAAAACAGGCATCGATCTCTACGCCACTACCAGCAGTGCTGGCGGGGGTTTGCAGATGATGGTTGCTGGTGTCGTGAAATCCATGACTGGGGAGAGTGCTGAACGGGCGGCGCTTGGGGCTGGTGCTATCGTCATGGACGTGATTGCTGTCAACGATGGGAGGCGGCTGCACCAGAAGGTTGAGATGATGAGGCACCTCAGGCCCGACATGATTCTTGTGGCCGGAGGCACAGACGGAGGGGACATCGAACATGTTGTTCAGACGGCCGAGGTGATTCGAACCGCTGAGCCTAAGGCTCGTCTCGGCATAGGATACAAGCTGCCCATCGTCTACGCCGGAAACAATGGAGCAAGAAAACAAGTTCAAGAGATCCTAGGGTCCAGGTATGCTCTCACCATAGTAGACAATCTTCGCCCAACTCTGGAAACCGAGAATTCTGAACCAGCCCGGGAGGCGATTCATGAGCTTTTCATGGAGCATGTCATGTCTCATGCTCCCGGATACAACAAGCTCATGGAATGGACACCTATACCCATAATGCCCACGCCCGCAGCTGAGGGGAGGATGTTTCGCACTATTGCCGAAAGAAGAAGGATCAATGTTATTGGGGTTGGTTTGGGTGGGGCGACCACTAATGTCTACTCTGTGTATGATGGTAAGTTTGTTCGGACGGTTAGCGCGAATCTGGGCATGAGCTACAGCATCTGCAACGTCCTGTATTCTGCCGGCCTGCAAAACATAACGCGGTGGCTCCCGTTCGAGTACGACGAAATCAAGATCCGCAATGTGCTTCGCAACAAGATGATTAGACCGACAACAATTCCGAGAACTATCGATGAATTGGTGATTGAGCATGCAGTTGCTCGAGAGGCGCTTAGACTGGGTTTCATGCACCACAAATTCTTGGCGCGAGGGCTCAGAGGTGTCCGCATTCAGAGGACCATAGCAGACATCTTTGATCAGAGGGCATTCACGGAAACATACATTGACATGATGAATATCCACATGATCGCCGGCACCGGCGGTCTCCTTTCTCATGCGCCGAGACGTGCCCAAACCGCTCTGGCACTGATTGATGGCTTCCTTCCTGAAGGGGTGACCAAACTAGCACAGGACAGCGTGTTCATGATGCCACACCTCGGAGTGCTATCCACAGTGCATCCTACAGCCGCACTCGAGATCTTCGAGAAAGACTGCCTTGTTAGGATAGGTACGTGCCTCGCCCCAAGAGGCACCGTCACCGAAGGTGCTGATGCCTTCAAGCTGAAAGGCACAATGCCCGATGGATCAAGAGTCGAGAAGTCACTGAAATCTGGAGAGATGGACCGAATTTCTCTGGAGGAAGGAAAGATCGCATCAGTTGAGATCGAGCCGGCGAAAGAGCTTGACATCGGTGCGGGACCCGGTAACAAGTTGACGGTCGAGGTCGAGGGTGGGGTCGTGGGAATGATTCTGGATGCGAGAGGAAGACCGCTGGCCTTGCCTCAAGACGACAAGGAACGCAGGAGACGACTGCTTCAATGGTTCTCCGTACTAGATGCCTATCCGAAGGCGGTACTTGAACGATTTGGCCAAGGCCTAGAACCCACCGTGAAAGTCAGTGAACCAGAAAGGGCGGACTAACGATGGCATTGGCATACACACCCGGATTGAAAGTCAAGGCCTCAACAACCATCCGAGCAGCAAGGAGACTCCCTATTCCTGGAGATGTCTTGGTAAGAATGGGTGAGAAGGTCGGATTTGACGCAGTAGTTGCTAGAACATCAGTTCCCGGTGGAGTCGAAATAATGAAACTTGTTCACCTCTTGGGCATCGACCCAGACGAGGTCGGTATGTACATGAGAAAAAAGGTCGGCGACAACGTACAGAAGGACGAGATCATCGCCGAGAAGAAGGGCTTCCTCGGAATGTTCAGGTCTGTTGCAAAGTCCCCCACAACAGGAGTGATACAACAGGTCTCAGAGTTGACTGGGCAGGTCACAATATCGGAGCCTCCAGTTCCTCTGGAGGTAAAAGCCTACGTTCCGGGTCAGATCGAGAAGATTCTGCCTAATGAAGGTGTGATAGTCCAGACGGATGGTGCCCTGATCCAAGGCATTTTCGGAATAGGCGGTGAGACTCATGGGAAGATTGCTTTCGCGGTTGATTCGCCTGACGAGATGTTGACCGATGACAAGATACGTGAGAACCACGGTGGAGAGGTTGTTGTCGGCGGTTCTCTTGTGAAGGTTGACGCACTGCGAAAAGCCATTTCCTTAGGCGTCAAGGGGATTATCGTTGGCGGTATAGAAGACAAAGATCTATCCGACTTCCTAGGCTACGAGATTGGTGTCGCCATAACGGGCCATGAGAACGTCGGTTTGACTCTGATAATCACAGAAGGGTTCGGTAGGATGCGGATGTCGGACAGAGCCTTCAATCTCCTGAAAGAGCTGGAAGGAAAGGAGGCAGCAATAAACGGCGCTACTCAGATCAGAGCGGGAGTAATACGGCCCGAAATAATAGTGCCTGAGCTAGAGAAGGAAGCCAAGGCTCAGGCATCTGAAGATTTTGTGCCTCAAAAGGGTATGGAACCTGGCATGGCGGTGCGAATAATACGTGAGCCTGATTTCGGTCGAATAGGCGAGATTGTGAGCCTCCCTGTTGACCTCCAAGTGGTTGAAACTGAATCACCTGTGCGGGTTCTGGAGGTCAAACTCGAAGACGGTAGAACTGTGGCTGTACCAAGAGCGGATGTGGAAATAATCGAAGAGTAAGACTACAGGATCAGCAACCATTTGCAGCAAGAAAACAACTGCGCAGATGCTGGCAGCTTGAAGCTACCCTTTTTTCTCTATGGTCGCCTTCGTTCTGGTGATTTGATAAAAGAACGGGACCTGCCCTCCCATCATTGTTGTCGAATTTCGAAGCGGAGCGACAGAAGAATCCGGGGGGAAGGGCCGGCGCAGTCTATTCCTCAATGATCTCCACATTAGCTCGCGGTACAATCACTTTTCGTTCGTCTTCGAGCGCTACCTGAACGACTCTGACCTCTGATTCAGACTCCGCTTTCTGCAGTTCAACCGGCAGACTGACAACTTGTCCAATCGCACCGAAATATGGATCCCTGATTATTCTGACCGGAGTACCAGGGGCCATCCCTGCAGAAGCTTCTTCCTCTTCCTCCACCATGCCTTTCGCTTCGTTCTCTGTCAGAGCGATAACTATTTCAGGTCTAATGACGCCGGCTCTGATCTGGGTGGCTCCGTTGATCGAAGCCTCTCTCCCATCAAGCGATCTCAGCAGGTCGAAGGTTCTTTGGGGCATTTTCATCTTGCCAAAGCCCTCAGTGATTATCAAGGTCGTTCCTATCTCTTCCTGTCCGGTTATGGCGACTCCTATCTCGTAGCCTAGGAATTTGATCAGGTCTTCGTCTTCTACTCCTCCGACCACTATTCCTTTGACGCCGGTCTTGGCTGCTTTCGCTAGTGCTTCACCTGTCACCAATGAACCGCCGACAAGAACCTTGCCTGTATGCGACGTTTCAATCACTTCTGCGGTGAGGATGTCGTCTGGCGTTTTAGCAACCATTTTCAGCTCTGCATGGGCTTCTCCTCCCACGCCGAAGATGCCTTGAACTAGGGCTGCAGATGTCCGGATCACTACGCCTTCCCTAGGTAACACTTGGACAATCTTGCCTGGAATGTAGGCTGTTATCTCAACCGGGACGTAGGCCTCCCTTAGGGCAACCTGGCCTGTTACATCTGACACCAACTCAACCGTTCCATCAACAGGAGACTTCACAAAGGATTTGAAGAGACCAAAGAATGAGCTGCGTTTTGCGAAGACCTCGTCCTTGGCAACTGCCTCCTTCAGCTTCTTCAACATGTACTGGCTCGTTTCTTCAGGATCAACGCCAAGTGCATTTGCCACGTTTATGAGATGGACTTCTCCTGGGACCTGGGTCTTTGCTACAACCTGATCATGCTTCACTGAGTCTCCTTCTTTCACTAGAACTTCGCCATGTATCGGTAATCTCCGTGTCTTGCTGACTATTGTGAATCTCTTGACTTTCAGTCCTGGCGTGTATGCGTGGGCCATCTCAGTTGCCTCCTTTGCCCTCGACCTGTCCGATCCTCTCGTATATGCTTTCAGGGTAGGCATCCAGAGCCTTGAACCATTCGAGCAGTTTCTGTCTTCTTGCTGCTTGATCTTCAGGAAGCTGGATGGGTCTGCCTCTGCAGTCAAAGATCAATCCGACAACTCCTCCCTCAACAGTTGTTTCCACTCCATGGCCCGGTCCTCTTCCTACATCTAGGTCCTTAGCCGGAGAAAGAACCAGCTTAGCGGTTTTGCCCTGTTCCAGCGGAACCGCTTTCATCGAGCCAAACTCCACATTGTCTTCCACAACGCGCGCTTCGTCCTCAACCTTGAAGCTCAACGCATTTCCGCCCTTGGCCAGCACCCCTCTCGGCGCAATACATGTTCCAAGTCTCACGAGACAGTCTATCTCGAATATCTCCAGCGATGCCTTCGGATAGACGGTTGAAAGGACTCCTAGATGTGGCATCATGAACACACTGTCCTGAGCCAGCTTTGTCAATCCCTCAGGTTGAAATCCATCGATCAGAAGCAGTGCAGACTGGGCGCGTCTCGGCGCATGAGAAAGCAGCCCCCCAGTTCCTGCCAAAGAATCCACATGCATCATGTTAATGTAGGTTTCGACCTCAGCTTTCTGATCGAAGATCTCACCCATTGTCTTGACCCTCTGAACTCCCATCAGACCTCTCGCCAGCTGCTTGTGATGATGGAAGCCAAGCCTCAAAGCCTCACGAGCCACGGCGTGTTCGACCATGAGTTCCTCAAGAGTCTGCGGGATCGTGGTGGGTCGGATCATCTTGTTGCGAAGTCGGTTTCGAACAAGGGTTGCTTCCACATCGAAGGGGATCCAACGCATGATGTTCTGAATTCCCGCCTCTTTGAGGACGTTGCAGATGCTGTAGCTCATGCCCAGATTTGCGCTAACCGTCCGAACAAACTTACCATCATACACAGAGTAGACATTAGTGGTCGCCCCACCCAAACCAACCCCAATCACATTGACCTTTCTTAGTTCTGCCAAGGTTCTGAACATTCGGCCTTCGCCCGCGGGAGTTGGCATTATCGGAACCTCAGTCCACTTCATCAGTCTGTCATATCCCGGAGCATGCGACATGACATGTTCCATGAAAAGCTCATGAATCGCATCTCGGGCCGGCTCAGGGTTCTCAAGTTCAAGAACGGGTCTTATGTTGTCCACTATTCGCAGGGCAAACTTTCCCAACGTATTTTGAATGGCGGGTCTGGCATCCTTGTTTCCTGAGTAGACAATCGGGAGCTCGTAGCCTATTCCAAGTCGCGCCTTGGGCTCGGCTGCTGCAATCAATTCCGCCATTTCTGTGACGTGTGTGATCGTGCCGCCGTCAGTCCCGCCAGCCACAAGGATCATGTCCGGTCTCAGTGTTCTTATTCGCTGGATCTTCTGATGGGGCATCCTTCCATCATCGACTGCTATTGCGTCCATGACTATGGCTCCGGCGCCCAGTGCGGCGCGTTCCGCGCTCTCCGCCGTCATGGTCTTGACAACACCAGCAACCATCATCTGCAAACCCCCACCTGCACTACTCGTGGTTGCGTAGATGTCGACTCCTTCTTTGCCGGCTCTGCGCGGCCATATGATTCCCTTCTCTTCGAGCAAGTTGAACCCCGTCAACTCCTCGACTTCCCTGACAGCGTTTCGCACGCCTCTCGTTACGTCTTCAAAAGGTGCCTCGACCGTTGTGGGAGCCTCACCACTGGAAACGAATCTGTACTCATTTCCCTTCTTCATGAAAAGCCGTGCTTTAGTCGTCGTGCTTCCCACGTCTGTCACAAGTGCGATATCGAACTCTTCCGGAGTTTTTGTCTGGCTCAGTTCTATATCCTCCGTGCGCGATTTTGGCTAGACGCATTATTCCAAGCATGCTTTTAAGTCTAAGAGATTAGCCTCGTTTAACTGTCTATGCAATCGAGACCCAGTTTTCGTGCTCCTTTTCGCAACCGATAAATCCGCGAACACTTCCAGAATGATTCCAGTGACTTGTGTTGTCGATGGTAATAGCGGAAAGGGCGGTCAGGCTTTCTGAACGGCTCGGAGCTGAATACGCTGATGTGCGGGTCGAACGCATGCACTCCACAGAAATCCGACTCACACAAGATACTTTCGACCAAGTCGCTTCTGGTGTCGATCAAGGCATCGGCATAAGAGTTCTCTACAAAGGAGTATGGGGATTCGGCTCATCAACTTCACTTAAGCCCATAGACATCTCCAAAACCGTGAAAGCAGCCTTTGATGCGGCCAAGGCCACTGGTCCCCACGCTAAGGAGAAAGTCGCTCTCGCAAAGGTGCCAATGGCGAAGCGCACCGTTGCCACATCTGTCCGCATGCCAATGCAATCGGTTTCCATGGAACAGAAGATGAAGTTGACTTCAGAAACGTCCGCTGCGGCGAGAATTGACGACCGAATCGCAAGCGTAACGGTCACGTACAACGATTCCAGTGGAGAAACCGTCCTTGCTACGAGCGAGGGGACCCGTCTGGTTGGAAAGCCGAGCAGAGGAAGCATCGTCGTAGTCGCTGTCGCAAAGAGTGGAGAGAAAGTCGGAGCAATTCGAGAAAGAGACGGGATGCAATCAGGGTTCGAGCTATTCGAGAAGGTAGATCCAAGGGGACTAGCCAAGAAGGCTGCTGAGAGAGCCCTCAAACTGCTTGGCGCCACCCATGCTCCAAGTGGAAGATTCACTGCAGTTGCGGATCAGAAACTTGCTGGAGTTCTTGCGCATGAGGCCATCGGACATGCGTCTGAGGCAGATCACGTAATAACTGGTGAATCCGTGCTGAAAGACAAAATAGGGCAGAGAGTCGGCTCTGATCTGGTGACTATGTATGATGACTCAACCTATCCCGGGGGGTGGGGAACCGCTGTCTACGATTCAGAAGGAGTGCTCGCAGAGAGACGGCTCATTATTGAGAAAGGTTTCCTGAAGGGCTACATTCTGAACAGAGAGGCGGCTGCTCAGCTGGGGATGGAGCCGAATGGAGGAGCCAGAGCGCAGTCATTCGTCCACAGGCCAATCGTCCGGATGAGTAACACATACCTGACTTCACGTGATCAAAGTCTTGAGGAGTTGCTGGAAGACGTGGATTGTGGCGTCTATCTGAAAGGATCTCGCGGAGGGCAGGTAGATACAGCCAAAGGAAGCTTCCAATTCAGCGCTGAAGAAGGATACCTCATCGAAAAAGGTCAACTATCGAAGCCTTTAAGCGACGTTTCTCTTTCGGGAATGACTCTCGAAACGCTCATGAGTATTGACGGAGTTGCCGACGATTTTCAGATCTCCATCGGACTGTGCGGCAAGGGAGGACAGGTTGCCACCACTGGGATGGGTAGTCCACACATAAGGATCAAGAACGCTGTTATCGGAGGAAAGTAGCATGAACGAGATGCTTGAGTATGCGGTCAGAAGATCCATCAGGCTTGGTGCCTCCCAGGCAGAGGCTTTCTTCACAGACGACATGGACACGAACATTCTGATTGAAAAGAAGCAAGTTAAGATTGGCCAAGTGAAACGCGATCGAGGCATAGGAATTAGAGTCTTAGTCAAGAAAGCAGATGGCGCTACAACCGGATTCAGCTATTTAACTGACCTGTCAAGAAACACGATAGGAGAGGCAGCAAAGAGTGCGATCGCTACCGCGAGAGTCAGAAAAGCTGACAAGGATCTGAAGTCTTTTCAGATGAAAGCGCATGCAGGCCAAGTCGGGGACATCTTTGACAGAAAGGTTGTCAGAACTGATCCATCTGATCTGGTCGAGATTGGAGAGTCAATGCTGAAGGAATCGTCCAGTGATCTCAGAGTCTCAACCGTCAGTGGCAACATCTATTCATCGGTCAGCCGTATGGCTGTGGTCAATTCACTCGGAGTCTCTGCTAGCTACAGATCAACAGCCTTCGGCGGCAATACGTACGTGGTAACGGAGTCGAATGGGTCAATCGGTGTGGGCTGGGAATCATATTCCTCTACACATTACGATCAAGAGAAGATGATTCACGTGGCGAAAGACGCAGTGGAGATAGCTGCGAGACAACTCAAACCGAAGCCAATTCAGTCTGGATCGTATGACCTTGTTGTAGATCAGGAGGGATTTGCCGACCTCTTGATGAACACGTTCGTACAAGAGCTCCGGGCAGACCTAGTTCAGAAGAACCAATCTCCGCTGGCTGGGAGAACAGGTTCTGAGTCTGCATCGAGAAGCGTTTCGTTTATCGACGATCCCAGTATGCCGAGATTGCAGGGATCAAAACCGTTCGACACGGAAGGATGTCCAACAAAACCAAGAACAGTAGTCGACAAGGGCATTCTTCGCGGTTTTCTACACAATTCCTACACATCTAACAAGGAAAATACTGAGAATACGGGCAACGCGATGAGATACATAATGTTTGGGGCCAAGTCAGAATATGCGCTTGAACCGATCACCGGCCCACACAATTTGGTTCTCAAGCCTAACAAAGGCGAAAGAGAAGATCTTGTTCGAGAGGTAAGGAATGGGATCTTCGTCAGAGGCTTCATAGGAGCGCACACATCAAATGTCCAGAGCGGAGACTTCTCTGTTGCAATGGATTGCATGCTCAGAATAGAGAATGGAGAACTGACCCATCCAATCAAGCAAGCTATGATCGGCGGAAACATGCCAGCGATTCTTAGACAGATTCGAGTGGTAGGAGGGAACTCGAAGCAAGTCATCATGGGTCCAAGGATGACCCTATACGCGCCTACGATTCTCATCGAAGGAGTAACGGTATCCGCATAGGCGCCCAATGGTCAACTGCTTGGGCTAGAAGAATCTTTCTCGCAGAGCGTTCCTTTCAGCATCCATAATGAGTTCAAAGAGCTGATCGCAGATTTTTCTTTCCTGTTCCAGAACGCCCTCGGCCGCAAGAGGGTCGATTCGTCGTCCGGCCAAGACATAGGCTGCGACTCTTCCATATTTCTCTAGCAGTCCTGAGGTCTCTCTCGCAAGATCAAGGATCTCCTGATCCCTCATGGAGATCGCTCTACCTCTCTTCCTTGCCATGGTACCTACCTCTTCTTCGGAGAGGGAGAGTATTCCGATTGCTTTGGATCTGCATCTCTTGCATCTCGGTCTTGCCGGGAGATCCTTGAGCTGTATCATTTCCACGTGCTGCCAGCATGATGTGCATACAAATGTCCTTGCTTCATTCAGTATTCTTGCCCGAGTTGATTCGATAAGTATTCGCTTCATTTTCTCAGGAGGTATGAGGTCGGTCTTGCGGCTAATCTTCTCCATCCCGACGCGAGTTATGGGACTAGCCGATCCTTTAGCATCGACTAACTCGATCTGGATACTCCTATCGCTAAGGCCCTGTAGAATCCTTGTTGTGTTCGGGAGATCTGAATCCTTGAGCAGGCTCTCCTTTAACGACTCCTCTATGACGACCGTTCCTTCCAAGGCCTTCGCCAATTGATCCAATCTTAGGCTGTTGAAATCGACTCTTCGAGAGACTGCGCCGAACCTTCTAGCGACGTGAACAAGTCTTCTCTTGAAGAGGCCTGTCTTCATGGAGGCTTTCCTGAGTTCTGGTACAATGTCCCTTCTGCCCAACTCTCGAAGTATCTCTGACACCTTTTCCCGTCTCACTGATCCAGCCGTCTGAAGGACAATTCTATACGCGTCTTGCTGCACACCAACCGTGTATCCGGTCTCCTCTGACAAGATGTGCCCTAGTAGCCTTGCCAAAGTGCGATTCACTAGGGTCCCGAAGCTTGCATTGATAACAACATAATCCTCCCACTCCTCAATTGTGATCAGTCTATTATCCGGAATGGGGATTCTTCGGTCTGCTTGATCGAAGACTTCGGTAAGAGCGTGCTCAACCGCTTCCAAGCCTGCAGGATATGTCCGCGAGATCTCTTCTGCAGCTTTTCTCCTTTTCTTGTGACGTAGATATGCTTCGGCGGCGAGTGCTCTGATCTGACCAACCTCCTGAGCAACCTCAAACGGCACCGGGATTTCTTCTCCGATCCAGCTTGGAATGGCTCCAGTCGCATCTGATATTGGTCTGACATGGATCTTGTCGCCTCGAAGTCCAACAATCTTCCAAGGGCTACCTCTCACGATGAATTTGGTTCCCGGCTCACCATACTCGGCAACAAATGCCTCATCTAGAACTCCTACAGGAGTGTCGGTTGAGTCATCCATAATGAGAAACTGTTTCTCATCTGGTATCATCGAAAGCTTGTTGAAATAGTATTCATACAAAGGTTTGATGCCTCTAGGCCTTAGAACTACTTTGTCTTGAAACGAGACCCATGCCAGCCGTGGATATCTTGCATGCATGTACGTCAGGACGTCTTCGAGGTCATCTTCTGTCAAGGTCTCATACGGATAGGCCTTGGAAAACAACTCTAGGATCTCACTGAAGTACCATCTTCGTTGTTGAATGAGGAGACCGGCGATCTGGTGAGTCAAGACGTCAAAAGGCTTTTCGGGAATCATTAAGGGCTCAAGGATCTCCTCATAGGCTCTTCTCGCAATCACCATCGCCTCAAGGGTATCGTCAGAATCCATCGATATGATGACGCCGTCTGCCATTCGTTCAAGGCTGTGGCCGCTTCGTCCAACCCGCTGTAGGAGGCGAGCCACCTGCCTCGGGCTCATATACTGTATGACGAAATCGATTCTTCCAACATCTATCCCCAGCTCCAGTGAAGAGGTGCATACGAGCCCCTTCAATCCACCTTCCTTCAGCCCTTTCTCCGCAGTTATCCTTGAGGGCTTTGCGAGAGATCCATGATGAATTGAAACAGGGAAGTCCACATCCCACACTTTGAATCTGCTCGCCAGAACTTCGGCAACTGCCCTGGTATTCGTAAAGAGCAACACCGACTGATGGTTTTGAATCAGGTTTCGCATTAATCGAAGTCTGGCTGAAACCTCGGGGTGAGTATAGAGCCGTGACGCCAACGCATAGTCTGCAGGGGTCACCTCAGGGTATAGCACCTCAAGCCTCATCTTTCTTGCGACAGGGACCCTGACGATCTCCACTTCTCTGCCGTTGCCAACCAGGAAGCGAGCAACTCTATCAGCGCTTCCTACGGTCGCAGAAAGTCCAACTAGCTGAAAATCGCTGTCAGAAATCGACCTCAATCGCTCTAGCGCAAGAGAGAGTTGGCTTCCCCTCTTGTCTTCAGCGAGTTCGTGAACTTCGTCTATGACTATCCATCGAACGCTCCGAAGATGCTGTTTCATCAGCCTCCCGAGCAGTATTGCCTGCAGAGTCTCAGGGGTTGTGATTAGCATCTCAGGCGGACTCTTGGCTTGACGTCCTCTCTCTTTGGTTTCAGTGTCGCCATGTCTCACTGCGATCTTCACGTCTGCCCTGCTGCACCACCATTCCAGCCTTCCGAGGAGATCTCTGTTCAAGGCTCTCAGAGGCGTAATGTAGAGTATCTTGATTCCTCGGGGCTCCTCCCTAGCAGAAATGTAGAGACTCAATATCGGCAGGATGGCTGACTCAGTCTTCCCTGAAGCAGTGGGCGCGATCAGCAGAACATTCTTTCCTTTCAGAATCAACGGAATAGTGATCCTTTGGGGATCTGTAGGCTTAAGGAAACCTTTCTCCCGGAGAGCATCCCTGATCGGTTTCACAAGCATTGAGAAGACTTCTGATCCCGCCGACATCTATGACGTCAAAGCTGCATCAAGAGGAGTCTGGAATAAAAACATGCAAGGGGAGTCAGCTTTGAGACGAGAGTTGCAATAGAGCATCAAGTTTGATTGGCTTCACGAGGCAGCAAACACGGTATTCACTTTGATCTCTTCTTGGAGAACCTAGAGCGGATCATGGACGCGCGAGCGGTCGAACTATGATAAGCGCTACGCAGGACAGTAGTGTGGCCCGCAAGATTCATCTTTGCAACCGGTGAGAGATCAGTGAAGAGGGCGAATAGAGTGGCTAGCCTGGGAGTCACCGAAAGAGTAAGAGCGATAGAATACGCTATTCGCGATGTCATCGTGTATGCAAATCAGGTGGCCAAAACCGGGAAAAGAATCTATTACCTGAACATAGGAGACCCTGTTGCATTTGATTTTGACACACCGGAGCACATCAAGCAAGCGTTGATGGAGGCGGTTAGGAAAGGAGAGAACGCTTACGCACCATCAGAGGGATTACCTGAACTCAGACAAGCCATAAGCCACAAGGAGAAGAAGGTCAACGGAGTCGATGTTTCTTCCGAGAACGTTGTCGTTACCTCAGGAATCTCGGAAGGAATCCAGATGGTTATGGCCGCGCTGGTTGACCCTGGTGACGAGGTTCTACTTCCGGGACCGACTTACCCACCCTATGTCTCCTACGTAAGGTTCTTCGGCGGGAGACCAGTCGCTTACCAGACTGTCGAGGAGAAGGGTTGGCAGCCCAACATCGAAGACATGAGAAGGAAGATCTCTGAGAGAACAAAGGGAATCCTGATCGTCAATCCAGGCAATCCATGCGGCGCACTGTACGAGGAGAAAACCGTGAAGCAGATCGTGGACTTGGCAGGTGAGCATGATCTTCCAGTTCTCTCCGACGAGATCTACGACCGAATAGTATACGAGAAAAGATTCGCCAGCACCGCTGCGTTGACTAACGATGTACCTGTAATAGGGTTGAATGGGTTCTCAAAAGCGTATCTAATGACCGGGTGGAGACTTGGTTACGTGTACTTCTGCGATCGGAAAGGCAGACTGGAGGAATTGAAGCAAGGGATAGAGAAGGAGAGCAGGATGAGACTATGCGCAAACACACCTGTACAGAAAGCCGGAGTGACTGCTCTCAATGGCTCGCAAGATCACATAGAGGACATGGTTCGCAAGCTCAGGCAGAGAAGGGACTATGCCTGGAAGAGAATGAGCGAGATTGGGGGCGTGTCCTGCACAAAACCTGAGGCAGCGTTCTATCTCTTCCCGCGAATCCATGGGATTGGATCCAAATGGAAGACCGACCTGGAATATGTGATTGATCTGCTGCGCGAGACAGGTGTGCTCTTTGTACATGGGTCGGGATTCGACCCAGTCTACGGCGCGGGTCACATCAGATCGGTAATCCTCCCTCCGATCGACATCCTTGAACAAGCTTTTAATGAACTGAGTTGGTTCATGAAGAGCAAAGCAAGCTGAGCGTTGCGTCGTAAACATGTCTACAGAACGGTTGAGGCACCAGTTGCTGACCGAAGCCACTACTAATATCTGCGTTACGTTCTGCGCAGCACAGTTAGGCCGCGCACTTTCCGGGAAAATCCCCCAAAGTAGCCGTTGGACTCCTGCTATGCAGGGTCTTCGTCATCACCAAAAGGATTAACTTACGTTTGCGCAGATAGATCGGTTGGTGCCTGAGCGTAATTGAGTAAGAGCCCCGGCAAGATCTGGAGAGAGAGGCTCGTAAAGACTGGCCTCGATCTGGTAATTCTCAGGCTGCTCGTTGAGAAGCCTAGATGGGGCTATGAGATCAATATGGAGATACGAGACAGGTTTGATGTGTATCTTAGCGCTGGCACTCTCTACCCTCTGCTTCACATGCTCGAACAGAGGGCCTATGTTGAGGGCGTCTGGCAGTCGGAGAAGGGAAGGGGACGGAGAATCTACAGGATAACGGAGCGAGGAAAAGAGTTTTTGTCTGCTGGCCAGAAGGCCTTGGAAGATATGACGCAAAGAATCAGGGCAGAAGAGAAACCTGCCTAGTTCAGATCTCATCAAAACGTTAATTATCGATGTCGTTTCAGTATGGTCCGCAATGCTTTGACCAGGGCGAGCCGGAGTTTGACAGATGCAGTCGGAAAAAGTGTTGGCTTTCTCAGACGAAGCGAACTCCTGAGAACTGTGATGGTGCTTGCGTTTGTGGTCTTGGCTGAATACGCTGTGTTCTTTGGTCTCAAAATTGCGTTCCGGACAGAATATCTTCCTTTTCATCCAGTCTCGTCTGAAAGTATGGTTCCGACACTCAATGTGGGCGATCTAATCGTTGTGAGAGGAATCGACCCAGCCTCGGTCACTGTTGGAACAATCATTGTCTTTCATAGCCCAAGAAACTACGATATGTTGATAGTTCATAGAGTTGTGGGCATCAGCACTCAAAGCGGAAAGCTATACTTCGAGACTAAGGGTGACAACAACCCAACGAAGGACGGTTGGTACCCAAACCCCGGCGTGCCCGAAGGGAACTTGGTTGGCGTAGTGATCGGGAAAATCGCATATGTTGGCTATGTGATCTTGGCGCTGAAAGAACCCATAGGAATGACTGTGATAGTGCTGTTGACTGCCTTTGTGATTATCTATGAGTTCATACTTCCTGCAGCAAGAAAGCACTCCAAGTCGCGGGCTAAGGAAATTGATTCTGAGCCGAGTCATACTTGAGATCTGACTTTCAGCGTTGCTTGGGGACAGAAGCGGAACTCTTAAAGTATATAAGCACACCTTATAGATGGTGCGCTTCATTGTGCATATCTAACCGGGAGCAGTGAAAGTGTGGGCAAGGCGTTCATCAACATAGAGAATGTCGTTGCATCGGCGACACTCAAGCAGGACATAGATCTGAGCTCCATAGTCAGAGTGTTCCCCGGTGTCGAGTATCGACCGGAACAGTTCCCGGGGCTTGTCTACAGACTGAAGAAACCTAAGACCGCGACGCTGATCTTCAGCTCAGGGAAAATGGTTTGCACAGGTGCCAAATCTGAACGTCAAGCGAAGAAAGCAGTGATGAAGGTTGTGGATGAACTCAAGAAGAACGGGATCGTCATCGTCGGAAAACCGGATATCCAGATACAGAACATAGTTGCATCAGCGGGTTTAGGTGGGTCTATAGATCTTGAGAAATCAACCTACTCATTGAAGAGAACTATGTATGAACCTGAGCAGTTTCCTGGCCTAATATATAGGATGGATGAGCCGAAGGTCGTCATTCTGCTCTTCGCAAGCGGGAAGCTAGTCTGCACCGGTGCAAAGAAAGAGGAAGAAGTCCATCGCGCGGTCGCGATACTCCAGAAGACGCTTGAGGAGAAAGAACTCATCCACTACGAGTGAAGGAACGTACGCTCAGCCTATCAAGCCTATCTTCTTGGCTTTTTCTTCGAGTTCATCCTTGAAGTCTGGATGAGCTATTTCAATCAAAGCCGTCGCCCTTTCAGTTGTCGTCTTGTCTCTCAGTGAAGCTATTCCCCATTCAGTGACCACGTAGTCTGCATAGAACCTTGTCACCGTAGGCATCAGAGGCGATCTGGCATTTCCGCTCATGGTGGGGTGAACAACGATTCTTGAAGCCTTTCCATCTGCTGCTGTGGAAGGCAGAACGATTATTGATCTGCCGTCAGGGCACAGGTACGCGCCCAAAACGAAGTCGGGTTGTCCGCCCGCCCCGGAATACTGGTCCAGGCCTAGCATGTCGGAATATGTGTTGCCGTATAGGTCCACTTGGAGAGCGGTGTTTATCGCAGTCATCCTGTGGTTCATTGCTATGACTCCACTGTTGTTTGTGTAGTCCACTCTTCTCATCTCCACCATTTGATTTTCGTTCAACCATTGATATAGTGTTCGTGTTCCTGCCGCAAAGGCAGATACAATCTTTTTCTTGTCGATGGTTTTCTTCTCGCATGTTAGTGTGCCTTCCTCGACCAATGTCATTGCGCCTTCAGGAACCATCTCGCTGTGCATGCCCAGATTCTTCTTCTCTTTCAGAAAGGAGGTTATAGCCTCTGAGACTCCGCCGTATCCAATTTGGATGGTCGCTTCATCTTCCACAAGCGTCGCGACATGTTCTCCCAACCTCTTCTCAAGGTTCGTGGCATTGAGCGGAGGCATCTCATAGATGGGGTCCGGTACTTCGACCAGATGGTCCAACTTGGAGATGTGGACCAAGGATTCTCCACATGTTCGGGGCATGTTCTCATTGATTTCAGCTATGACTGTTTTGCAGGTTTCCAGAGCGGCCCAAGCGTAGTCAACTGACACACCTAGGCTACAGTATCCGTTGCTGTCTGGAGGTGACATTGTGGCTATGAATACGTCTGGTCTGAAAGGGCCATTCTTGAAAAGCCAAGGGATCCCGCTCAATGGGATGGGATAGAAATCGGCCCGCCCTTGTTTCATCACTTGGACGATCGGTGCGATTCCTCCTGCGAATGCTGTGGCACACTTTATGTGTTTCTCCATTCCTGGCTCAAGGTATCTTTCTATGAATTTTCCGAAGGGTCTCAGGCTGAACAATTTGACATTTTTCAGCTCCTGTGCTCTGTCCATCAGCAGGTTCGGCAGAAGGTGCGGTTCACTGCAGAGATTGGATAACACAACCTTGTCTCCTGGCTTGACAGCCTTAGCTGCTTCCTCGGGCTGAACGGATTTTCCAGTGTACTTGTCTTTCAAGGGGTTCCTTGTCCCTGCCATGGGTTAGATGATTTGGATCGCCTTATTGTTCGGAACGAGAGTATTGTCTTTTGCGTAGCGCATGCAACTGGAGCAGCAGGCTGCGAGAGCGCTATGTACTCATGCAGAGAATGGGCCAGAGAAAGACTATCCTTCTGCTGTCTCTGTCGTATGCGATCTGTGCAATAGTGGTCGTCGCCCTGTTGGGAGAAAGGTATTGTGCGGAGGCTCATATGATTGGCGCGGGGAGAGATCTGTTTGTCTAATCTGGACTTCGTATGGGTTGTGTGCCGGTTTCGTTGCGCGCGTCATGGTCTTCTCTTGCGGCGCAGTATAAACAGGGACATCGCCAACGCAGATGATAGCAAGGCAGTTGCCGCTGGGAACTCCGGGATGGGTATCTTGCTTTGTTCCAAGTAAATGTTGAATGAGCCTACTGTTCCTTCGCTGACGTGGTATGGCATGGTCTGGACTTTGTAGCCTTCCTGCTTGGCCGGAGTCCAGTAGACTACTGAGATTGTGTATGGACCGGTGTCTAGCCATGCGATGAATCGTCCGTCGAAAGTGTAGTGATCGAATGAGGTTCCGTCCGCTGCCATGAACCTGACCAAGGTCCAGGCTACTGTTCTAGGTTCGTCGCAGTATGTGTAGCCGTACACATCTCCGGTGACGAGTCCGCGTCGGTCGAGTTCAAAGATGAGTGATGATTCACCGCCTAGATAGGTGTTGGGCACCGTCACATCGTATCGGAGTTCGTATGGGCCCATGTGGTTGGCGTAGATGGGCTTCATGTCAGCTGTGTAGTATAGTTCCCCGGTTAGCATGGCTTCGAAGCCGAAGGGATTCGGTGCGGCTGTGGGATATACGAGCGGGGGCGCCGAGACTTCGACTGGATTGTAGTAGTGTCCGGGGTAGTAGTCGAAGATTGGAACGAGGTGGACTTGCACTTTCCATCCGGCTTTGTAGTTTGGGTAGCCATCTATGCCGTAGGGTGCGTAGATCGCTCTGTCCCATGCGATATCAGCTGTGGCTCTACAGGGGTCGCATGAGTAACCGGCTACCCACCGGTAGAGA
>Ga0209725_1000410_pt1 | contig 26634 bp, 13 predicted proteins | sample I18A1metaG_FD_184145 | JGI IMG/M metagenome (GOLD analysis project Ga0209725, IMG submission 184145) | Lake sediment bacterial and archeal communities from Gulf of Boni, Indonesia to study Microbial Dark Matter (Phase II) - ​I18A1 metaG... | ecosystem: Environmental > Aquatic > Freshwater > Lake...
TATCTGGCCGCCTTGGATCAGGTCTGCCTCGATGTCAGCCCAACCCGCGAACGGGACCTGAACTGGGAATGCTCTGCGCATCACGTAGCCGTGCGTGTACACATTGTAGATGTACTCTCCCGCAGGGAGACGTGTCGACCTGTGCGAGGGAAGCAAGGCGTACCATAGTGCATTTGCGCCTCCGAGGCCAGAGTTGGGTGAACACCAGTCAGTTCCGTAGTATTCGACAGCCAAGTGGTCGTGCTGGCCTGGAACCTGAATGTTGTCGATGTCGAAGGGTGTTAGACCGAACGAGCCTGGTGGAGCTCCCGTGATCGGAAAACCTGGTATTGCTATGCCCGGATCTTGCAGGAGACCATAGACCGTCGGGTCTAGCACATCAATCACTTCTCCGCTTACTGCGTCAGTGAATTCCATCCAGATCTCAGAGCCTGGGAATATCCATGGCCGCGAATGGGCTGGTACTTCGAAGTCCACTGACCGCAGGCTTATCCAGAGCCAAGCGTTAACGATGCCAAAGCTCAACGGTACTGGGCTGTTGCAGAGAAACACGGATACCTGCGGGTCACCACCGATAATATTGTACCAACCAGTGCCCGGGATTCTGGTGTCAGCCACGCCGTTGCCGTCTGCGTCAATCCCGTATGGTATTCCCATGTCTGCCATGCTAAGTCTGATCGTGTAGGGATTGCCACCAAGGATGACTCGGTCCGCTGTATGCGACGAGGCGGCGGGGGTGAGGCCGTAGTCCTTGAGACCGTAGTCTCGGGCGTCCTGCTCATTCCCCCGGTTCGGAAACAAGTTGTTCCACCCTTCGATGACGATGCCACCACGATAACAGACGGGTAATAATCCCGAAACGTCACATCCATCAAGAACACTGTCTGCTGCCATCGCAGGAGTGGCGTAGAAGGCGACCGAAGCTCTCTCTTCTGCCGCAACATCTATGGCTGTCAGTGTGACAGTTGTGTATGGTCCGGCCAGAACGTTGGACGGCAGATGCATCACGGTCTCGATCCAGTTGCTTCTTCGGAGGTCGAACTGAAGCTCGTAGCGCGACCCAGCGAGTGAGAATGTTCGCTGGTGTGCGTCTGCCTCATCCATTACGTACCCAGTAACAAACGCCTCTATCGTATACTGGCCGTTTGGCATGCCTGCCACGTAATCAGCTACATCCCAAGGCACGTGGCCGTCCCACTGTGTTGAGGGGTATTGGCGACGGTTTTCTGCCCCTATTGTCCAGAGTGCGTCGAAGTTGTCAACGAGCAGAGCATGGTAGCTTGCCCTCGTTGGAATTGTTCCACCAATGCCTCCAGAGACATCATCATGAAGTCCTGCCAGCCAGTTGGGCGGGGGTATCCCTTTGGTGGCAAGGCCAGGCATGAGGAATGGATTGGGAAATCCTAAGCCCCACTGTCCAAGGAAGTCTGATGCCCAGAACCCGATCAAGTTGCCATAGCTGTCGTACAGGTCGATCAGTATGTCCCTCCGAGGGAAGCATGGCAGCACTCCTGACGATTCTTGGGCAGGGCGAACAGGGCAGGCAATCACATCGTTCTCGGGCATAGCTGCGGGATTGTTGGTGCCGAATGGAAGCTGCCAGAGGTTGTGCCATGGAATCTGCCCTGTACCATGCTTCGACCATACCGTCACGCTGACAGTTGGCGAGTTGGATAGAATTACAAGTGTGTGATAGGATTGCCCAGTATGTAGAGCTAACGGCTCCGTTGTTGTCGGGTTGAAGCCAGATGCTTCGGCAGTGATTGTGTAAGTACCAGCAGCGATCCCGAAGACGTAGATCCTGTAAAGCCCTCCCGAGACGCGAGGGGGCACGTGCGTATTCCCAATGAACTCCATGGGGCCCCAGTAGCCGACGGCGACGACCGATCGTCCAGTTGACGTGACGCCTTGCGCCTGAACTCTGCCAGATACGAGAGGACCGGATGGTGGTCCACGATATGATTGAGTGCGGACAACGACTTCAATCCACGCTGGATCAAGCTCAGCTTTCACGACAATGAACGGGTAGTTGCCGGCCCCAATGCTATGATAACGAAGCGTAGGCGGCAAGAGAGGCTCATTGACCCAGATCTTGATGTGGTAGAGTCCTGCCATCTCCGGTGCACCAAGGTTGAAGAGTCGCACGTGATAGATCCCAGAGGGAATTGTCAGACTCTCGATGAAACCATGGCCGATCCTGATCCGAACCCATCTTGGAGCGATTAGGTCGTAAATACTCCTCGTACTCACGCTGATATACTGATAATCGTTCGTGATGTCGGTCCATACGGATTCCTCCTTCGTCGAGGCGAGCCATTCGAATTCCGGAGGCACAAGAATGTCGATGTAGTTGATTGCAGTCAGAACTTGGATGTCGAACTGTAGGTCACCGATACTCTTGGATCCGCTAACCAGAATGGCGTAGTCCAAATAGTCGTCGAAGACCTGATGGGTTTGAGCATTCGACTCCGGTGTTCCTGGACCCGGAGTCGTGGCTTCTCCGAGTGCCGGGAATGTGGCACCGGCTTGTGTTCCCCACAGAGTGTCGAGCGTATGGCTCCAACCTAGCTTGTACTGATCGCTCTTTCCCGGGTGAAGGAAGACGCAGATTGGACTATCATGCCATGTGCTACGCCTACCCGGGTGTTGAGGGTCGTTTATCGAGGGACACGTTGGCAACTGCTGGGAAGGCCGAGCCGTCAGCTCGTCAGCTGTATATGCATACGGAATGTACGCCAACGCCGGGAGCAGCATAGCAACCATTAGCGCAGTGACCGCTAATGCTTTGTCGAACCGGAACATTTGGCGAATCTCTCATGTAGACTTCCGCTAGAGTATTATAGCTTAAGATCAGTTGCGCGTTCTCAATTGCATGATCACTCAACATTGCAGGTCTGAGGCATGTACTCGAATCTTCTCGCACGTGCGAATTGCCTATCCCGATTCATCTCAACATCGCAAGTGGACAATGATCTCATGTGCATCGGTCAAGATCGTTCTTTCTTGGTTGTCGTTACGCGCTTTTCTAGAGGTCTTAAATGTGGGCGATAGACTACGAGGACGCGGATGATTCCATGGCCAAGAAGGCAGTGCTTCTACTCGCCTGTTTGGTCATCTTAGCCAGTCAAAACGCATTGCCAGCCTACGCCCACTACACTCTTGGAAGACAGGCCAGGTCAATGCCATTTCGCCTAGGCGACTTCGATCTACCTGGACATGTCCCCGGCCTCACTGCATACGTGTGGCCAGGGGGAGGCTTGGCAACCTTGGATCCAGGTAACCCACTCGTTGGCGGTACGAGAGACCCTTTCACTGCATTCCCACCTGGTTATCAGTCTCCCTTCACGTCTTACGGCCAACCGACTCCTCAGCCAACTCAACTGCGTGGAGGCGTCTATAGCCCATTCTCTTCGATTCTGGCAAGCACCGCCGATCACCCAAGCAAGGGAGACCTGATCCTAGCGATCAGCTTCACGTGCCCAGAGGAGACGCTCGCCTCAGATGGTTTCCAGAAGGGATCTAAATTGATAGGCTGTAGTGACATCGAACGGGATCTCACATTCAAGAATGTAGTGTTGTATGTACCCCCTGAATTCGGATCGCCGGTCGATTGGGAGAAGGGTGATACATCGAATATAGTCACGACAATCACGAACGACTATCAGTTGATTCAGGTCCGAAGGAATGACGGTCGGGATCCGTTTGGACCGTTCTGGTGGACCATTGTAATCCGCGGTGAGATCAGTTTCTCGCCTGCGAACCAGTTCTCAGAGTGGTACTACATCAGACTGAATGAGATGACGGCTCCGTGGATAGCTGGTCGCTACTTCTTCAAGATCTTCGTGAACTCCGTCTATCCCACCGGCTCAACGGTTCTCGAAACCGGGAAAGTGGTTTCCATTCTCACGGGAATGCCTGCGGAGAATTGGCCGGTGCTCTTGGTGAAGGGTGAAGTCAATCCTAGCATGATCGCGGGGACAATTCGATATGGTGACTTCAATCCGAGGCTTCACAACCGTCCGATTCAGCTTCCAGGCAGAGTCCGTGCTGTTGGAATAGCCACGGATCCGTTGACTGGAAGTCCAACCGGTCGCACGGTCGAGGCATGGGGGTTCTTCAACGCATCCGCTCGCGGACATTACGAAGTTGAGGGCGTTGCGCCGGGCATCTACGACATCTTCGCTTCCGCTGGAGGCTTCCCGGAAGAGAAGGTAGCCGAACAGGTGGCTATTCGCGAAGGTCAATTAGTCCAACTGGACTTCCAGCTTCGAGCTGGCCCTACGGTTTCGGGCGAGCTGATGAGCAGCGACGGCTTGAGCGAGCACCTATGGCCAACTAGAAGACCAGTTCTCATTGAGATCTTCGACGACAACTCTTGGGATCGTCTCGGTGATCCAGTTTGGGAGCAGATGCATCTCAAGGCCTTCTCTCCTGTCGATCTAGCAGTATCCCCTTACTCGAGCTACGTGTTGGGAGCCACCCTTTGGATCACGTTTTCGAAACCGTTCGACACTCCTCCGACGCCCAAGCGGGTCAGCTTCCCGTGGGAGGGCCCCGTCAACTACTATTCGCCAGCATCCGATCCCTTCACCCGTGTAAGTCCGAAGGATCCCTTCGGAGTGTACAACGGTGTCGGACCAGCTCAGATCTGGTGGGTCGATCCGACAGGTTTTCCAACAATTGATGGGGACCCAGACACTCTCAGCTCAAGTAGCACGAGGCGCGCGTTGGGGAGTACTCCGAGCAGATTTCGTTGGCAATTCGGAGCGCCTAGGTTCTATGGAGCGCCAGCGGACTTTGACGGCCATGTGCCCCAAGTCTTCGCGACTTGGACAGGAGGCCTGACACCCGGGAAATACTTCCTTCGCGCTTGGGTAACACAGTATCTACAAACCGACGTACGGGGAGCCTTCGTTGACTATGAGTTGGTGATCGATGACGACGACTCTCCTCGCGATGTCGTCGTTCCTGTGGTTCTTAGATTGGGCGCTTCCTTGGATGTCACAGTTCATTTTCGCGATGTAGCGACGAATGTTGTAGACTCCTCGATTGGCGGCCCGGATCCTGGAAGATACGCCATCGCCGAAGCTCGTGACACGGACGGAAGGGTGGTCGCGTTCAACTTCACCTACTTGAGGCCTACCGACGGGGACGGCACTATATCGTTGTGCGGTTTTGGTATGGCCGGTCCGAACAGCTACGTCTTCCCGGGAGGGGGAGGCGTTTCCGGGATGAAGTACTCATTGTACCGCTATCGTGGTATCCGAGATTACGGAATACCAGTTGGAACGTATTCGACATTCGTCTACGTCCGCGGATACATCCAAGCATCAATCCCAGAAGCGTCGGTAGCCGTGGGTCCCTTACACGTTTTCTCGAGCACAGTCATGTATCGTGGGGGAGGTCTTGGCATCACCGTCTTCAGCAGGGATTTCCGCTCTCCGAGGATGCATCGGAACTGGGTTTGGCCTGGTGCTCAGATCTCAATCGTGCCTTACAGACAGGACGGGACGAGGATGGGTTTGGTCAGGTATTGGAATGGTGAGAGCTGGGGTGTTCCGAACCAAGACTCCTTCCAGAGTTCTTTTCCTTTTCCCGGAACCATTGAGAAACCAACGTTCGATGGTTCCGCAGCTCTTGAAATAGTCGGACCAGATTCAGCCGTGTTTGCCGGTCCCTCGAGATCTGGGGCTGAAGCAACTGCGGACCTCAGCAACCTTGTACTCTCTTCTGGGTTCCTGTGGGATTCGGGTTTATACCGCGACAAGTTTGGAGTGACAAATGTCGCGCTACCAGCAGACCTCTACGATATTAGGATCTTCACGTATGGCTATGTTCAGCGCACGCGCTTTCAAGCGTTTGTCGGCATGGGATCATTCGTCGACATGAAACTCGATGTCTTCCTAGGATTGAATTTTACACTGGTTGTGAAGTTTAGGAAAGAGGGATCGTATGTTCAGAATCCATTCAACATGTCAATGCGAGTGAGAATCTTCGATGAGATGGGTCAGCTGGTGGCCGGGTCGGCAACATCGAGAGCATTTCCAGCGCCCTTCTCTGACAACTGGATTCCAAATGGGGTTGCAGAGGTCAGGTGGAAGCTGGCCGGATTTCTCTCGTACGTAGAAACAAACGGCCGAAGTTTTCCATCATACGGTGTGGCTGGCCTCCCAGACTATGCGGGCCGGTGGACGGTCGAGTTGGATGCGGTCAACTGGTACCGACCCAGAAGCTTCTTCCCTCCGGTTGACGGGCTATTGCTCGGCGAGTCCTACCACACATTAGGAGGCTCGTCGTATGGGAAGACGGGCAGTGCCTATGCATTTAATCACCTCGGACCGTGGGAGCAGCGTAACGTAGTAGAGGTCCCCAGCAGTTCTCTTTCTAGCGAGACCTCCGTGATGGTATCGATTGATCAGAGAGGACTGGTTCGCGGTGTTGTTGTTGGCAAGAGTTCCTTTGACGAAGTTCGACCTATATCATGGGCTCAAATCAGATTCTCGACTGCGGGCACGGCCGAGACTTCGCACTCACTCGATGGTTTCTTCGAGGCCTACTTGAACTCAGGAGAGTACGAAGTGACTTTCTCGGCGTGGACGGAGAAAGGTGAGGGGCACCAGAGCGTAGAGCTACCTTTGTTAGTATCCGAAGGCAGCAGACTTACAGATGTCCATGTCGTGCTCGCTGCGAGTGTTCTTCCAGTTCCAGAAACACCATCCCTATGGTTCCCGGCGCTTCCTTTCGTGTTGATCTTGGCGCTGATCTGTCTCAACGCACGCCTTCGACGTACCGACTGCCCTAGACGTGGCTCTTGTGAGCTTGAGGCAGGAAATGCTTCCACTCAATCAGAGAACCCATAGATCATCTTGAGGTTAACAATGACGGAGGCTCGGGGGCAAATCCGCAGATTGCTCGTTGCACATTGGGTCCGCGTCATTCTGCCTTGGTTAGTCCTTTTCATTGTCCTCGCTGGTTCGCACGATATTGTCGCCGCGACTCAGAGCTCTTCGAATGAGTTCTATCTCTACATCAGTAGAATGGACTACCCGAGAGAGGTCCTAGTCAACTCAACTTTTCGGATCAGTGTGCACGTCAACTACTCCCTTCCAATGATGAGCCAGTATTCTGTAGAACCTTCAACGTGGTCTGTCGCCGCACGGCTCTACAACTCTACAGGTGATACACCGTTCAAGGAGAATTTCATAGCGACCAGCAGCGTCGATGAGCTAATAGGAACTGGATCGCGGCTGTGTCTCATAACTGCATCTGCGCCACCCTTCGAGACTACAATGAATCTTACGGTGTTTGCAATGTACAAGTCCTCCTATGGGCACACGGGGGAAGAGGGCTGGCTATACACCCACGAGCCGAATAGCCTCGTCGGGATAATGATCACTGTCTCCACTGCCACATACCTGCACTTGAATGTCAACAACATACAGATCCCTGTTGTCATCGACGGTTTCGAGCATCACGTGACTGATGAGGCGGGTCGTCTGGAGATTCGGCTCAGTGGGCTGCGCTGGCATTTGATCGAGGTTCCTGAAAGAATCGATCTTGCCCCGTTAGCTCGTGGCGTGTTTGTTTCTTGGAATGACGGGTCACCTCTTCCGGAGCGCCAAGTGTACACTTTCGGCACGAACATGACAGTCGCTGCGACATACAAGAAACAGTTCTTCCTCAAGGTCAACAACAATGACGGCACGGGCTGGTACGACGCGGGATCCTACGCAAACATCACCGCGGGGCGTGAAAGGCGGGCCGAAGGTTTTCTCGGGCTGGTCGGCTTCGTAAACGTGTTCAGAGGATGGCATGGAGATCTCGACAGCAACGATAGGACAGCGAGGATTCTCATGGAAGGGCCTCACGAGGTGTGCGCAGACTGGAGCATCGCGTACAGGCCTCGCCCCGCTGAAGTTGCGTTCGCCGCATTTCTCTTCGTAGCAGCATTTCTGGCGTTACTGTACAGGGCCCAGCTCGGACGTGTGACTAGGCACTTCAAAGAGGATATCTTGCATCGGCCGAGAGACCGTGGCCTAAAGAATAGTCCTGACAGGATACAGATCTCAACATGTGAAAGGTAAGAAGTCCTCTGGATTGGCGTCTGTCGGCGTTCAGATGATCACAGGTACCCCATGCCACGGAGTTTTCTCTTGATTTCCTCTTCTTCTTCCTTCGTGTAGACGTCGCTTTCTTCATCTTGGAGCGCAAAATGCTCGAGGATGTACACTAGGTAGTCTTGCAGAGAAGTGAAACCCGTCCTCTTCATCTTCTCATGTATCTTCTGACCGAGAGTCCTTGGAACTCTGACCGTAATAGAAATGCTCTCTTCCTCAGGCATCGTCAACCACTCGCTTTTCTCCAAACTCCGCCTATTTCCATGTATCGAGATCGCTTCTAGCTCTTCCGAGTTCTCATTGCACACCAAGCCGAGCGACAAATCGGTTCATTAGTGCTTGTTCTATCCTGCGGCTGTGCAAGGAATGAGAGGAGTGAGAAACCCAAGACAACTAGGAGAACACATAATGCGAGAGGACAGTTCCTTGTCCCCAAGCATATGCTCTCCTAGGATTCTCTTGGTTGCCGTTCCTCCGTCTTCTGCAGATCTTAAATCTTGGTCATCCACTACCACCTCGCGCACGATTGCAGGTCCGCGATCGCACGCAACAACACAGACTCATACGACAGCAGAGGGTACGGACGCGAATCGATTGCAGGCGACGCATGCGCAAGATAACCGACGACATAGGAGGAGAATGACTTGTCAGTTCCTAGAGTGACGCTAATAGGGCTCGACGGAGTTGGTCTTCCCCTTGTCGAGCATTGGTGCAAGGCCGGAGAGCTACCGGGATTCTCAGCTCTGATGGAAGAATGTTCTTGGTGTGAGACGAAGACAACAATCCCAAACGTCTCCCCAACGGCTTGGACATCCATTCTAACAGGTGTCAACCCTGGCAAGCATGGAATATATGGATTCGTCAAGAGAAGGGCGAAGTCCTACTCCCCGCGGCCTATCTCAAGGAATGACATGAGGGCTCCTCCGCTGTGGCGACTGCTTTCAGAGAATGGCCTTAAGTCTGCATGGGTCGGCATTCCATTCATCTATCCACCCGAACCAATCAGAGGGATCCTCATTGCTGGACTTGGTACCCCCTCAAAGAGGTCCAGCTTCACGTATCCTCCTGAACTCAGAGAAGAGATCTTGGCAAGATACCCGGACTTCGATGTGGACTTCAGCGAAGATGAGATTGAACTCTCGAAGGACATCAAGAAGAGCCTTCCCAAAATAGATCGAGTCACCGACGCGAGCATCAAGATCTTCAAGGATCTGAGGTCCGACGAGGAATACCGTCTGGTTGGTGTAGTCTTTAGGGCGCTAGACGTGCTACAACACTATGTCAGAGACCCTCAATCTCTCTTGCCATACCTGCGAAGGTTTGACGAGTTGATCCTTCACTGCAAGGAAACGCTGGGCCCGAGTGAGGTTCTCGTTGTCTGCTCAGATCACGGGTTCAGAAAGGTCCACAGTTCTTTCCGAATCAACAATTGGTTGCACAGCATAGGCCTGATGCGATTGAAGGGGAAACCGCTGCTAGGGAGCTTTGGGATCCAAGCTGAGGTTTTTCAGAAACTTCTGGTCAGTCTCGGGTTAAGAGGACTCGTGTGGAGAATCAAGAGATCCAGACTAGCCGAGAGAGTGTTAAGGGTCGCTCCGAGTCAAGACTACCTTTCGAGCGATGTTGACTGGCCCGCGACTGAAGCATATTACCTAGGCAACGCCGGAGGTGCCGTTTTCCTCAATATCAAAGGCAGGGAGCCGGCGGGTGCTGTTGAAAGAGGTCCTCGCTACAGCGAAGTTGTGGACAAGATCATTACTGAGATTCAGAAAGCCGTCGATCCACGGACTGGTCTCAAGCCAGTAGGCCGGGTATACAAGAATTCCGAGGTCTATTCGGGTTCGTTGGACAATGCCCCTGACGTACTCTTCGAGGAGAATGAAGGATACAGCATTGCTGGCGGCTACGATTACTCGGACCAATGCTTCACGGAAATCAAGTCTAGGGAGGGAGATCATTCAACAAAAGGCATACTGTTCGTGAGAGGCAACAACATCAGACGAGGACAGAGACTCTCCGAACTGACTGTCTATGACATTGCACCGACCATACTACAGATCCTCGGTGTTCCCATTCCGAGTCATTTCGACGGTAGAGTACTAACCGAGCTCCTTGACACCCAGAGCTGATTTCCAACTCCAACTCGACGAGCTCACACGTCATCTGTGGCCAAGAGAGCCACCCATGAATCGAAGATTCAATTGATCAAGGTTCGGGTTGTCTAGAGGTACCCGAGTGCTTTCAGCGCCTGCTTGAGTTGTTCGGTCTGTTCCTCTGTGTATGCATACTCTGTCCCAAGTTGAGTGCTATAGTCGGCTTTGCGTATCTTGTGAGATTCGAGGAACTCCGGAGACAGTGCTTCGGTTAGCACTCGGCCATCCATGTCCGCAGGAAGAGGCAGACCCATCATTGCCAAGACCGTCGGCGCTACATCGATCATCTTGGCGTCTGCGACTTGTGCGCCTTTCTTCACGTTCCTGCCTTTCATCATCAGTATACCATTCATGGCGTGGCCTGCGCTCCATCCTCGCAGGTCTGACACAAGCGAGTTCGATCCGAATTCGTAGCCTGGAAAGCTGAGATAGCCCGGACGAAGCTGGAACACGATGTCGGGCGCTTCTTCGATGTATGGTCCGTTGTAGATGTCTTCTTTCTTGAAGATCTGGCTCTGAGTACAGAGCTTCTCCCCAGTCTTGGGATCGACCAAGCTTTCAAGACGCCGAATGATATCCGACCGGACAGTCTCGTATTGTTTGCCGGGTTCGACGATGCCCTCCGGATCACGACCTTTGAGATTGATGAATATTCTGCCCCAACCGCCGATCGAGTAGGCCTTGGACTTCGTCCAGTCCACATCCTTCAACGAAGTGAATAGGGTCACCATCAGTCTGCGCGTTCTCTTCTTCCCCAGTCTCTTCCTGAAATGAAGTGCATTCATGGCCAGCACGAGTTTCAGGGCATTCGAGGGAGTCAGGCCCATACGGAACAGGAGATATCGCGTCTGTTCTACGATGCCGCGGCGTATCTTCAGCAAACCCTCTTTTGTCAAGAACACGTTAGGATGCACCCACTTGAACAGTGGCTCTGCTCCATGGTCGGAAACTATGAAGGTAGTTGTCTCGTCATCAGTTAACCTGATGATGTCGCTGACTATTTCGTCGAGTCTTTGGTAATAGCGCAATATCGCGTCCTTGTACTTCTCCCTCTTCTTGGGATCGCATCTTGGGTTGTTCGGATCCAAGTATTGCCAAAATGTGTGTTGCACTTTGTCTGTGCCGTAGAAGACCGTCATGAAGAAGTTCCATTCTTTCTTCTGCATCAGATACTTCGTGACTTCGGCGTGGTTCTCAGTTGAGTCGTACAATTTCTCTAGGAAGACATCTTCCTTTCCGCCGAAGACAGTGTATGGCGGGTTGAAGGAGCCTACGTTTGCGACGAGTTCATCTATCAGGCCCTCTGGGTAGTAGTAGTCGCTCACACCGTATGGTGTAAGTAGACCCGAGATTAAGAAACCGTCTACCTTTCTCACTGGGTACGTCACAGGAACGCCTAGAACACCCACCTTCTTGCCAAAGCTGTTTAGTATCTCCCAGAGATCCAGAGACTTCCTGTCGCTTGCGCTTATCGGAAGCAGATCGTAGCTCTTCGGGTCTCGTTTTACGAATCCAAATATCCCATGCCTGCCTGGGTTCTTTCCGGTAATTAGAGATGACCATCCCGAAGCTGTTTGAGGTGGAACAACGCTCTCGAGGGTTGTCGTCATACCATCCGTCTGGAACGTTGAGAGGCAAGGAAGAAGTCCATCCCTCATCCACGGACCAAGCAGGTCAAGGGTTGCCCCGTCGAGTCCGATCACTAGTACCTTGCTGCTTACGGTCATGTCTAGTATCAGCCTGCTACTGCCCGATTCTTCGAAAGACCACCACAGTGCACGCGAGAATCGCAGCAGAGAAGAGAACAGTCACCAATAGATCTGTCAGAATCGGAGTCGCTTCAAAGGAACCGTAGGTGAGGATTCTTCTTATGCTATCAACAGCATACGTTACAGGATTGACGCTGGCTATTGTTCGCAACCATTGGGGCATCTGATTGAGGCTGTAGAGACTATTGCTTGCAAAAAGGGAAGGCGTCGCCACGAGTCCGACGACTCCCGTGTAGGCTTCCCTTGTTCTCAACAGAATTGCCAATGCCATGCCTAGGCTGGATATTCCGATAACGAAGATCGCGACAACGGCTGCAGTGAAAGAAAGCGTGAATACGTCGCAGTGGAACTGGATACCAAGTATCCAAGCCAGCACAAGAAATACTCCCACCTCCATGTACGTTTTCGCCACTGAGGAGAGGGCCTTCCCAAGTACAATTGATGTTCTCCGTATGGGCGCAACCAGCATCCTGCTGAGTATGCCCACATCTGCCTCCCACTTGAGAGTTATCCCGTGGCCGATGGCCGTAACCAAGACCGTATGTATGAGAATACCAGGAAGCATGAACTGTTTATAGTCAACGCCGGAAGTCATCCCAGGCATCTTGATTACGCTGCCAAACAGCAGCAACCAAAGCATCGGCTTTATCAAGCGAAAGAGTCGTTCGGAGGGATTGTGCATCATACTCCGTACTTCTTTCTCACACACAACTAACGTCTGGCCTAGCATATTCATTGTCTCACAGCTCTCAGCATTCTTGCTCTCTGCTTCATCCTTCTCGGTCCCCCCATGGCAACCTCCCTGACAAACCTTTTGCCCGTATATCTCGTGAAGACGTCATCGAGGCTGGGTTTGTGTAGAGTCACTGAGACTACCTCAACGCCCTTCGCTCTCAGGTCAGCCAAGACCAGAGGGATCGTGTTCTCGCCGCTCTTTCCCTCAATGATTAGTCTTGCCGAGTCGTTGGCAAATTCAACATGCTTCACGTAGGGATGCGACTTCAAGGCTTCCTGAGCATTCGTTTGCGTGCCATTCATCTTCAACGCTATGACGTCGCCACCAACAGATTCCTTCAGTCTTGCCGGAGGGCCATCAACTACAATCTTCCCAAGATCTATGATGGCAACCCTGTCACACAACTTGTCAGCCTCGTCCATGTAGTTCGTAGTGAGAAAGATCGTCGTCTCGAAGCTGTCGCGCAGATCTTTGAGAAAATCCCACACGAGTCTTCGTGATCTAGGATCCAAGCCCAACGTGGGCTCGTCAAGGAAGAGTATTCTCGGCCTGCTGACTAGGACTGAGGCCAACTCAAGGCGGCGTTTCATACCCCCCGAATATGTCCCAACCATCTGCCTAGACGAGTCTCGCAGCCCAACGAGACCCAGTGCTTCCCCGATTCGCTTCTCTCTAAGCTCTCTCGACAAGCCGTACAGCTTCGCATAGAAGAGAAGGTTCTCGTAGCCGGTAAGGGTGTCATCGGATGTTAGCTGCTGCGGCAAATATCCCATTATCTTCCTAATCTTGCCTCGCTCCTTAACGATGTCAAAGCCGCCCACCCAAGCTCTGCCTGAGGTAGGACGCAGCAGCGTCGCGAGCATCTTTGCAGTCGTCGTTTTTCCAGCACCATTGGGTCCGAGTAGGCCAAAAATCTCCCGATCGTCTACGTGAAGGTTCGAATCCGCGACAGCGACTTTGTTCCCGTAGATCTTCGTCAACCCTTGGGTCTCGATCGCATGAACCATTTATCAGCCCCACCTCAAGAACGGACGCATTTGCACGTGATCATCGATGAATTTGCCTGTTTCTGCACTCTCGCGTTTGCGTAGACCTCTCACAATCAAGATCGAGGCAACCACCAAAGCCGCGACCACAATCACTGACCCATAGTAAAAGAAGCTCTGGAGCACGAACTCAATTCTGATCTGCAGCTTGCCAGTCCTATTGATCGGGAAGCCATTAATGCTCTGATAGGAGAGCACAGACGATATGGGATGACCGTCCACGTACGCAACCCAATTAGGGTCGTAGGACTCTGCCAAGAGAAGCCAAAACGGTGTCTTGGCGACAGCCTCGACGGAGTAGCTTGTGGGGTCCAACTCCTCGAAGCTCAAGATTGTCGTCGACACATCCCTCTTGAGTAGCTCGTTCACAGTCAGTTGATTCTCCGCTTCGTAGATGAATACTCCATCGACTACAGGTGTTCCTGACATTTGGCAGATCATTAACGCGTACCGTTTCTCCTCAAGATAGATCGGTGGTGTGTAGACAAACCTGCTGGTGCCATTGATCTCAACTCTGAGACTGTAGTTGGCTATCTGAACCATTAGTGTCCCAAGTTCCCGAGTTGGAGTGCCGATCGCAATCACGTATTTCTTGGGCCTGATAGTCTCCAAGAAAGTAGAGGCTACACCGTTTCTCGCATACTGCAACGCCTCACCATTCATAGCCCTCCCGCCGTACGCATTGGTGAGTGTCACGTTCACCCGTTGAAAATCGAGCCCGGGCAGTTCCAAGAAGACCATATTCTTGTTTTCGACTTTCTTCACAATCTCGTTGCGATAGGACGCGAGTTCTTGTGTTGACACGAGCATCAGATAGTTGAAAGCGTTGAAGCCCATGACGTTCTGAATCGTGATTGTGTGTTCGCCTGCTGTGACTCGCTCTAGCTTAAGTTCGAGAAGCGCAAACCTCGCTGCGTCCGACTTGGTCTGTGTAGTTGATATCTCAAGTCCGTCCATGAGAACTCGGAACTGTCCGCCAGCCCTACTTGGCAGGTATCTCAGAAGTGCGATGTACTCATCATCTCTATCGATCTTGACTCGAAAGGACAAGCTGTTATCCGGTCTGTCTGTGAAAACTAGCCCGAGACCGTAGTCAAAGTCCCAGTTAGGAATGCCCTGACTCGCCAGAACGGGGGTCCAGCGTCCATATCGTATGTCCGAGGTCTCAGCCTTGCCCCAGTGCAGATGATAATCCTCGTAGACGGTGTATCTCGTCAGCGACACGACGTCGTGCGGAGCGACCAGAGGCAGAAGATTCCTCCAATCGTGGAGAATCACCATGTCTGAAAGTGGGAAGAGAGATTCGTCCCAGCCCAGCTGTTGGTCTAGAAAGAACAGTGATGTGGTGCTTGCATCGAAATCCTCGAGATTGCTCAGGGCGGTGAACGTTTCCTTTCCCCCCTCGACTAAGACAGCGCTTGACGTCGCGTGGACATGTGGATTGAACTCGTTGTTCTCATAGACGTTGAATCCTCCTTCTTGGTGAACAAGTCTCAGATCGAACTGGGATTCCAATACGTCCCGAACCTTGTGACTCGCCATGAGAGGCGGAATCTCCGTGCTAAGGACCAAGTATCGCACATTGAGGTGCGCCAATAGGCTACCCAGCCTGACCGTACGATTGGACTGCATTACATCGAAGGGGTAACCATAGTCCATGCTTAGCAAGAACATCAAATAGGATTCGACCGGTCTGCCCTTGCTTGACGTGATCCAAACCCCGAACGTTTCTCGAGAGGAAGAGATCATCTCGAAACTCTTCAGGTAGAGGGCATCACCCAGACCTGGCACCTGTTCCTGTATCCAGCTCACGTTCGCAGCCCTATAGATTGGCATCCAGAGAACCTTGAAGTCCCCCGCCTGATTTCTCAGCCACTCGTTTATTGAGAAGTACTCCTCGGGGACTCGAACAGGCTGAAGGACGCCGCCAAAGTTACCTGTAAACATGGGCCACGATGGCAATAGAATCGCGGAGATCAACAGGATCAACATTGCAGCACTCAGGAGTCTATCTCTTCTGGGGACTCTCAAGTTCGTGATACGGTTGAAGATCTTCACAGACAAGAAGCCCAAGAGAATGCCAGCGAACATTGTTGGCAGAATCCAGAATTGAATTGGTTTCCTAAAAGCCCAGAAGTAATACTGATGTAACGGGGCGTCTAGTATTAGCCAGTAATAGAGATCAGATACGAACGGAAATCCAAATGGATTGACGCCTGTCGAGAAGAGAGTCCAAAATGCAAGACTTATCAGCAATAGAACTGTGTCCCGATTCAGCGGACCGATGAACACGACTGCAAGAGCGGCAAAAAAAACAACGAGTCCTAGAATCATCAGAAACTGAGGGCTGGGCATGAATGACGGCGGATTTAGGTACGGGTGATGTCTGGGGTAAATGTCAAACCTCAGAGCATTCAAGAGTGTAGCATTCTGAGTAGCTGCTTGGGCCGATTCCACCGTGATCAGATAAGGTTTAGGAAACCCAGCTGAGAAGATGCGGGTTCCCAGCGGGAACAAACGGTAGGCCGTGAAAAGCACGTAGAAGATGCTTGCAACAATTACGTACTTGAGGTGCGTCAGAAAGCACTTCACCGTCTCTCTCCAACTTGGCTTCTTGCTCACAACTTCCGTTACGAACGCGTAGAGCGCGAGAAAGACAATGAGGAAGGCGCCTGTGAATACATTTCGAGGCCCTCCGGAGGCGAGCATCATCGCACAGGTTCCGCCTAGAACGTACGAGAGCCTTTTGTCCCTCAATCCAAGCCAAAATAGCACGAACACGAGAGGAACGAAGGCGTCAGCAATCTTTCTGCCGTAATGTCTTGGGTCAGCAGCCCATTGCGGATTGATCACGAAAAATGCCCCTGAAAGCAGGGACGCAAAGAATAGGGATTTTGAGAATCCGTAGGTTTTGGATAGTATGCTGTATGTCGCGAAGTATCCGAAGAATCCAGTGAGAGCCGTCCCTATGATCATGATGACCTCGACCGCTGTCATAGGAGGCCAAGCGAAGAGCTTGGCAAAGCCAAGGACCGTGATCACAGGCATCTGAAACGATGCTACGAAGTTCGTTGTACTTAACGGACCGTTCCACATCGGATAGTATTTCGCAACTAGATTGTCAAGATAGATGGGAACACGAAGATCCCTCGATACCTCAAGATAGTGAGGATCATTCTGCAACAAGGGAATTCTGTAGATAAGGATTGAAAGAATCGTGAAGAACAGAACAGCGTACAGCCAGTGCAACTTCCGAAACGAGAAATTGCGCACTCGTGCGCTCTCGCTGTCTGGTGGCTTCATAGATATCCGAGCGCCTTTAGGGTCTTCCTTAGGTCCTCCTCGTCAGTTGAGCTCATAGCATACTCTTCCTGAACCGGGGCATGTGTGACATGCTCAATTCTCACGGGTTCCTTGGTCAGCATTTGCTGTGAGATGATTTCTGTCAGTACACGCCCATCCATGTCCCCTGGAACAGGCAGGCCGAGAAGATAGAGTATGGTTGGCGCCACATCAATTATCTTAGGTTCTACGGAGGTCTTGATCACTCTTGGACCAGAGGCCACGAAGATGCCGTTCATTGCATGTGTTCCACTCCACCCCAATGCCTCTGTGATCAGTCTGTTCGATCCGAATTCGTAGTCTGGAAATGTCTTGTACGGAGGATCAGGAATGGCGACGATCTCAGGAGCCAATGAGACTAGAGGCCCGTCATAGATGTCTTCCTTACGGTAAATGCGCCCGGACGCAAAGACTTGCCTTCCTGATGAAGGATCCTTGAGGGCAAGAAGTCCTCTAATAATCTTGTCAGTCAGTGATTTGGAATCCTCGCCAACGATTCCCTGAGGTTCTCTTCCTCCTAGGTTGAGGTAGATTTGCCCCCACCCTCCCATCGAGTAGGCTACAGACTTGGACCAATCGACATCCCTGAGCGAGATGAACCATCCTCGAATTCTCCTTCTGACATCTTCCTTTCTGAGACTCTGCCTGAACTTGCCGAGGTGAAGTCTGTTGAGGAGTCTGAAGAGACTGAGCGGTGTTATTCCCAAGCGGAACATTAGACGCTTGGCGAGGATCTTCGGTTCACGCTTCAGCTTCAAGTAACCATGTTGCATAAGGAAGACGTTTAGGCTCACAAACTTGGAGAAAGGGGTGAACCCATGGTCGGAAACTAGGAAGATCGTACTCTCCCGTTGCAGCTTGGTTACTACCTGCCCAATTATTTCATCCATGAGCTGATAGAATTCTCTGACGACGTTTCTGTACTTGCTCGGTCTTTCAGGATCATGCTTTGGATGGTTGGGGTCCATATCCCTCCAGAAGATATGCTGCAATCCATCAGTTCCCTGAAAGACGATCATCAAGAAATCCCATTCTTCTCGATCCATTAGGTGGAAGAGAGTCTCCGCGTGAACTCGAGTGGTCTTGACGGTATCCTCTAAGAATGCGTCTTCGTACCTACTTGACGACCAAAGACTTCGCTCCGCCTTCCTGCGGTTGTCCTCGAACGAGATTCGATACTCCCCAACCTGCTTCTCTATCTGCGATAGGATCGTCTTCGGGTGGGCGTAGTCTTCCGCTCGAGATGGCGTCATGAATCCAGATATTAGAACTCCGTTCACCGCGCGAACCGGATAGGTTATCGGCACATTGAGCACGATGACCCTCTTTCCTTGCTCGCCTGCTATCTCCCATAGGTCCCTACTCTTCCTATCCGCTGAGCTGATCGGGGTTACCTCGTAGGAATTCGACTGAAGCCTCATGAGTCCGTATACACCATGCCTTCCCGGGTTCTTCCCAGTCATGAAAGAAGACCACGCCGCGCCTGTGACTGGTGGGATCGTGCTAATCAGTGGACCGTGGGCGCCTCTCTCAATCAGGCGAGCGACATTTGGAAGGTAGCCGTCCCTCAACAAGGGCGTGATAACGTCAAAGGTCGCTCCGTCCAGCCCTATGACGACCACTCGCCTCCCTTTCACAGATTCCATTTGGCAAAGCTCCGATCAAGCTAGCGTCTGCGTTTCAAGTCATTCGCGCGTCTGAGTCGGTTTTTCGTGTAAAACGGCTTCGCGTGCACAGGAACGTTGCTCGGGTGGATCAGTGGCCAGCACACACCTGGGACGGCGTCGATACTCAGCCAGTCAAACTTAAACCCATACATTCACAGAGTCCGGTCGAGTTAGCCATGCTCAGACATAAACTCGTAGCGATCTATCTGCTCGTCGTGTTGACGTCTTCTTCAGTTCCATCCCTGCAAGCTGGCGATCTTGTCTCCGCCCCTGATTCCTTGATTCAACCAGTCAAACACCAACTCACCATTGACCTGAGGCTTCTGGGGTTCAGCAATAGCTCAATCAGAGCAGATGCTCTTACGCAGTATTTACCAACAAGTATCAACCCAATTCTGCAAGACACTTCCCTCAGCCACGGTGTCAGCTTTGAAATTGCATATTCACTACTCTACTGCAGCGAGAGCATTGAGCGAGATCTGCGAACTTACATTCAGTCGAGAATGATTGTGAAAGGGGCCCCTGCGTATCTCCAACAGTTCTTTTCCGACATTGACCCTGCATTATACGCAACCATCTCGGTCGGAGATCTTCAGAACTGGCTGCTCAGCAAGGGAAGTGATATAGGAGTCGCCGATTCACGCTACACGATTCTGTTAGCGAACGTCACAGGGATTTCTGAGCATGACCACTTCTACGAAGCGATCTATCAGGAGAGAGATGCGAGCTTTCAGGCTTCCACATATCACAACCTAACCTACTTCTTTCCAGTCATAGACTGGACGATCGCTTGGAGCGTTGGGCGGCTCTACTTCCTTGATCTCTCAGCCGGATCGAGATTAGCGTCCCGTGACTATACTCTAAGGAAGAACCCACACGTGCCGATACAGCACTTCCTCTCGGAGTATAGGTTCCTTAACAATCGCACAATCGGAGAATACGCTGCCGACCATGTCTCAGAGGTCATTCGAAATGTGTTGATCAGTGACTACTCAAGGCTTCCATCTCTTTCGACAGACTACGATGTCAGGATCTTCTTCGTTGATGATACTCATCGCATCTACGAGTCCAGCTACGCAAGGTTCTTGGATGTTGATCGCGTACGAGAGAGCCTTCGTGAACTAGTTCCTTACGCCCAGTTCCACGTTGAGGTAAACTTCGTACAATTGGACGCAAGCGCGGAGGTCGGTCGTTACGTAGAAAACAGCTTGATTCACGAAACACGACGGATAGGGTTCGGTCAGAGAGGACTGGTCGTGGGTCTCTATGATGCGAGACAGATTTACTCACGTCTTCGATCCAGCTCATACACATACTCTGACCAGACTAATTCGCAGATTGTGGTTTTCGTGCTCGCACTCAGATCGGGATCAAGGCTAATTGACACATATCAGGGAAGGGTGGGGCAACAAGGTCTCCTCGATCCTGATGGCGAGCCACGCGATTCTCCCGTATACGTGTTTCAGGAGTTAGCCTTGGTGTCCTCGAACGAGCGACATCTCTTGGACTGGGGCAGGGGAGTCACTCGCAGCGTGATCCAGGCGACCGGCAGCATGCTCGGCTTGCCTAACAGTCCGGCAAGAGAATCCTGTGCCGTTCAGCCATCCGTGATGTCATCCTGTGGCTACTCCCTTGAATTCACCCAGTTTGACAAGGATCTGATTCACAGAGCGCACGCCGACTATCTCCTTGCGATTGACAAGGAGCAGCTGGTTGAGATCGGCGGGTTAACTCTCCTAGGAGTACGAGATCCAGTAGCACGAAGTCTGTTCGAAAACGCGACCCAGAGCGTCGAGCTGGGTCTTCACGATTATGATGGTCTGCGCTTCGAATCTGCAATTGGGAAACTGGAGCAGGCTCAAGCTGTCTTGGACCGACTGTTCGAAGAACGGACAAGATTTCTTCAAGCAACTTTGGAGGGGCTCGGGAACGGCGAAACTCCGATTGGAGCCGCGCTTGCGGTGGCAGCACGAGCCAAGCTAGCTCAGGCCACAGAAGCGAGGGCTAGAGGGGCATTTCCAACGTCGTTTCGACTACTAACTGAAGCCGGTTTTCAGGTAGCCGCTGCCAAGAGTGTTGAGGAAACCTACTCGTCATCGCGCGTAAACAACTTCATCATAGGTCTACTCGTGGGCTTCGCGATTGCCGCGGGAATCACGATCCTTGGGCTGTCGCGTAGAACGAGAATGGAAGTGTGCAAGAGGACTTTAGCTTGCCGATCTGATACGTCACTGACAAATCCCCTATGACAGAACGGAGGTTTTTTATGCACGTTCCCTCTCTGCCCGACTCGAACTTGTGTCGATCTAGCGGACCCCCAACGCCGAGATGTAGACCATGAGAGTCTGCCACATCTGCAGCTGTTTTGTACCCAGCCGCGGAGGTGTGGAGACATTTGTGTACCAGCTATGCAAGGCGCTTGTGGCCAGAGCACACATCGTTAGGGTGATCACAGGAAGTCGTGGGAAGCCTCCGGCAACCTACCGCGAGAAGATGGATGGGATAGATGTCATCAGATATCCTGAGAGGCACTTCTTTTTGGAAACGCCGCTTCTGACCCGAGTCATTTTCCGGCTGATGAAAGAGAAGTACGATATTCTACACGTCCACGGGATGGTACCGACTTTGACTGAACTGGCACTGCTTGTTGGTCATCTGAAGCGAAAGCCAGTCGTTCTCACCTATCACTATGATGCCGAGACTCTGGGTCATGGTTTCATTGGCGTCATGGCGAATCGTGCCTATTCCTTCCTGATGAAGGTGCTTGTACCGAAGCTCGCTGACAGGATTGTGAGCACAAGTTCATCGTATGCGGCAACCAGTAGCGTGTTGCCATATTGCCGGGAAAAGCTTGTCATTATTCCTGCAGGGGTCGGGGCGGAATTCCTTGGGAACCCGGGCCCGATGCACAAGAGGAAGAACGGCCATGCCGACAGCGAAGATGAGAATCCCGGTTCTGGCAAGAGAACTGTGCTCTACGTTGGCAAGCTCCAAAAGTACAAAGGCATTGAGAATCTCATAGCTGCATTCGACTCGGTAAGGCGAGCGATTCCAGAAGCTAGGCTCGAAATTGTCGGTGACGGGCCGCAACGTAGACAGCTGAAGGCCCTAACAAAGAGGCTTGGCCTTGATCGATATGTTGGATTCAGGGGGTGGATTCCACAGGATCGCTTAGTCAAGACACTTGAAGAGTCGACCGTTTTCGTCTTGCCCAGCATTAGGTCAAGGAGAGAGGCGTTCGGCATCGTTGTGTTAGAAGCTATGGCCGCCGGCAAGCCTGTTATTGTGTCCAAGATCCCTGGGCCGGAGTCGCTGGTCGAGGATGGGAAGAATGGTCTCCTTGTTCCTCCGGGACAACCGAAGGAGCTTGCAGACGCGATCGTGCGAGTGTTGCAGAACGAGAGACTGATGAATGCGATGGCTGAGTACGCGTCACAGAAGGCGCGGAATTTCAGCTGGCCGTCCATTACTGAGAGGTATCAAGCTCTCTACCGCGAGCTGGTTTCTGATCGATCACCTGACTATCAAAGTCAAGCGAGTATGTAACCCGTCTGGCTTTCCGTTCCACAATCTACGCAGGCCACAACTCCAGTCGGACCCGGGTAATTGATCTGCGCGTGGCTACTCAGTAAGTCATGGATGTTTGACAGGGTGATCTACGTGTCAATGCTTTCGATCTCGGATTGATTGACTTATATGTGGATGTTACCACAATTTCTCCTGCAGGGAGACACCGAGGTCAAGTACCTACAGCCTACATAGGAGTGATCCCAGAGGTTGGCCGGCACCATGAAGGAACCTGTGCTTGCACTGAAAGCGGGTCTACTCTTGACGCTACTTCTTCTGATAATAGCCCCATCTGCGTTCCCCGTTCCCGAAGCATCAGAATTTAGCCCTTTCGGGATATCTCAAGCGGCTGAGGATGCGGGTAGGATCTCTGAAGACAACCTCAAGATCAAATATGTGAAGGAAGTCGGCGCTCAATGGAAGAAAGGACTCCTATCATGGAAGAAGTTCGAGAAAAGGAACCACTACCTCGACGACGCCGTGACGAAATACTATCAAGCCGGAATCAGACAAATACTTGAGATAGACTCCACGCCGTTCTGCATTTTGCCATCGCAGAACCAGACTTGGTGCAACCTCTATGGTAAGCTGCGAACACTCGATGAATATTATGCCTTCGTAAAGAAAGCAGTGGAGAGATATGACGGGGATGGATACAACGATGCAGTCGGCTCACCGGTAGTCAAGTACTGGCAGATCGAGGATCCTCCCAACAGTCCGGTCAAGTTCTGGCACAACAGCAAGAGCAGTAGCATTGTGGGTCCGGCGGCTGAGTTTGCTTTGCTCCTAGAGACAGCTTACAATGCAACCAAGGCAGCTGACCCCACAGCCACCCTCCTGGTGATGATAGGAGCCGCATCAAGCGATACCACCGGGCTCTCGTATCTCCAAGAGCTGGTGAATGCTGGTGCGACACAATTCTATGACGTTCAGTTCCTGTCATTGTATCGAGGGTTCTGGAGGAGCGCCAACGAGACTGTGCAGCAAGCGTCATCGATGACCGGTAAGCCTATATGGATTGTGACCAGCGAGATCGGAGGGGTAGTTACTCGGAACGCGACGTACTCTGAAGCATACCAAGCCGCCGAGGTAGTGAAACGTTACGCCTATCTTATGTCGATCGGGGTCGAGAAGATATTCTGGTTCCCGCTACGCGACAACGGAACACCAGACGCCTTTGACGGAAATACTCAGTACGCTGACCTAGGTGGTCTCACGAAGAGAGACTATACTCTCAAGCAGTCATTCTTCGCCTACCGGCTGACTGTGGAGAAGCTGATAGGCTACACTCCAGCCGGTGTGACTAAGATCACCAGCAGAGTTATGGCAGCCAAATTCACGAGTGAGTCTTCAAACGTATACGTAATCTGGCAGCCCAGCTTCGACGGCGATCCGACCGGAAACTACACTGCCACCATAGACCTCTCCCTTCTGGGAGAAACCTGTGCCAACTTCACGATCACGTATCTCTCAGGATACAGTCAGACCGTTGCGAACCCGTCAACCTTGATCGTGTCACAGACACCAGTATTCGTGAAGACGTAGCTACAGATAGCCAAGGTCCTTCAGCATCCGCTTCAGACGTTCCTGCTCGTCGATCGTGTATTCATGTGCGGCCTGTTTCTCAGTTACCATGCCGGTTTTGTACTTGGGCGGCCTTGAAGACAGATAGCTGTCTTCGATCGCGGCTGCTACTACGACGCCGTCCATGTCTTCTGGGATGTCGGTACCCATTAGGTAGAGGATTGTGGGTGCAATATCCATTATCGAAGTTTTCGTCAGTGAGATATGCTTCTTGATTTCCGGGCCGGCTATTACTAGAATACCATCCATGGCATGTGTACCGCTGATGCCCCTAGCGCTCACGACAGTCTTGTTGAATCCGAACTCGTAGTCTGGGTAACCTTGGTATGGGGGCGTTGTCAGCGCGAGAATGTCCGGCCCCTTGTCTAGTAGAGGTCCATGATAGATCTGTTCAGACAGATAGATCCCATCGGAAGCAAAGAAATGTTCGCCGGTAGCTGGATCAGTGCTGTCTAGAAGAGTGTGTATGGCCTTCTGCCGTATCTCTTCATACTCACTCGACGGAACGGCTTCCGCATTCACGTAGACCTGCCCCCAACCGCCTAGAGAGTAGACCTTGGTGCGGGACCAGTCGACGTCTCTAAGAGAGATCAGGAACGGTCTGAGAATGCTGCGAGTCTCCTCTTTCTTTATGGATCTTCTCAGTTGGTCTAATTGAAAGCTTAGCACTAGACGATAGAGGTTGATGGGAGTAACACCTATTCTGAACAGCAAGAGCTTGAGCTGGGTTACGGGGTCTCTCTTGAAGAATAGCAAGCGGTTCTTCCAGAGAATCATGTTGATGCTGATCCACTTGTCGACAGGGCGAGTGCCGTGATCGGACACGAGTACGATAATCGTCTCCCGATCTATTTTCGACAGCGTTTCCGATAGTACCTCGTCAACACGTTGATAGTACCGGAGGATCGTCCGCTCATACCTTGAAGCCTCGTCTCGACTGTATCGCGGATGGTTTGGATCCATGAGATGCCAGAGCCTATGTTGGATCTCATCTGTCCCTTGAATCACGAACATGAAGAAGTCCCATTCGTGACTCGATAGAAGATACGACACTGTTCTGGCAAGAGGGTTAAGACCCTGCTCAATCGCGTTCAGAACCGACGCTTCAGGATCCTTCTCACTGAACGTGCTTCTATCAACGTTGGGCTTGAAGTCACCACACTTGACTCGCAGTTCTTCTATCACGGATTCCGGATACCCATAGTCAGGTGCAGATGGAGGCGTCATGAAGCCCGATACGAGGACACCATTCACGCGCCTCACGGGGTAGGTGAGTGGTACATTTACGAGAACGACCTTCCTTCCGTTGTCGCTCAGGATTTCCCACAGATCCTGAGCCTTCCTGTCCGTCGAGGAGACAAGCTGTAGACGCTCGTGGTGTTTGGACATCGTCATTAGTCCGAATATGCCATGCTTGCCGGGGTTCTTCCCTGTCATGAAAGAGGACCACGCAGGTGCGGTGTGAGGGGGCAAGGTGCTCGTCAGCTTCCCGCTGGCACCGTTGCGAACGAGGCGGGAAATCGTTGGGAGATACCCTCGATCCATCCAAGGTTTCAGGACATCGAAAGCGGCCGAGTCCAAGCCGATGACGATTGCGCGCCTGCGAGGACTCATCCACCTATCATCAGCAATTGTGTGTTCCCGCAACGCAAGCCTCAGCACATTCGTGGAAGCTTAAGCTTCACTTCCTAGGACGTGGTGCGCAGTCTCCGAACCCTCTGCATGAGTCTCTTCACGCGATCCACGTCGACTGGGTTCTGAGCTATTCCGCCGGCCTTGAAGTCAGTACCAACGATGGCTCCGTCCGCATATCTCAGGAACTCAGCGATGGTGTCTTCGGTTGCACCGCTGCCTACGACGACTGGGCAGTGCGCCAACTCTTTTGCCTGTCTGACCTTGTCTAATTCGGGCGCACTGCCAGTCATCTTCCCTGAGACTATGACGGCATCTGTCATGTAGAACTCTGTCCACTCGATGTGCGTGGCAAGATCTATGCCTGGAAATGCCACAGAGTGTTTCTTGTCAACGTCGGCTATGATCTTGACGTGCTCAGCACCGAGTTCCTTCCTCTTGCGTAGAAGACGAGCAGCACAACCGTGATCGAATTCTCCGGTGTCCCAGACCCTCACTCCTGTGAGCAGACAGACGCGGATAAAGCGTGCGCCTGCTGCGACCGCGATCGCGAGCGTTACGACGCCACCGTTGTGAACAACATTGATGCCTACCGGGATGTCTACTCCCTCCACAACCTTGCGTGCAGCAACGGCTTGGGCAGTCATCTCTTCTGCAGGAATATCCGCCCCTACGAAGTAAGGGAGATCCCACATGTTCTCGACAATCAACCCATCCACGCCGCCTTCAACAAGAGCCGTGGCATCTCGTAGAGCTCTCTCGATGATGTGATCAATTCCGTAGTTGGAGTACCCTGGTGCGCCTGGAAGCGGCCACAGATGCACCATGCCTATGATAGGCTTGTCGACGCCGAAGAGCTCCTCTAGGGATCTCAGGCGATGGCTTTCTAATCTCTTTCTCCATTCAGCCTCCATTTGACACCCTTCCCTGCGGTGCGATGAGAAGTTGGGCAGTCCAATCCAACGGCTCCTCCATTTTAGCTTAGCTTGTAGATCTTGCCATGTAACAATCATGGTGGATA
>Ga0209725_1000411_pt1 | contig 26597 bp, 27 predicted proteins | sample I18A1metaG_FD_184145 | JGI IMG/M metagenome (GOLD analysis project Ga0209725, IMG submission 184145) | Lake sediment bacterial and archeal communities from Gulf of Boni, Indonesia to study Microbial Dark Matter (Phase II) - ​I18A1 metaG... | ecosystem: Environmental > Aquatic > Freshwater > Lake...
CAGGCTTTACCTCGGACAAGTATATAGAAGATGCGACGGCTACCCCCACGGTTTCAAACGGTCTTGCATTCGCCTCCTTATTCAACAAGCTGTCAGTTGCGACTGGCCTCCTATCCGTGAAGATGCCGGAGTCGCTTATTGAACTATGGCTCTTCCGGTATAGGTACGGGGAGAGTTTTGTCTTAGCGCTATACAAAGCAGGAGGGTGGGAGAAGGTTAACGCGGCATACGTGAATCCTCCTCTAACGACTGAGCAGATCTTGCATCTGGAAAAGTATCTTGAAGGCGAGAGTTTTGTCTTGGTGAATTCTATTCCATTGAATAGTTCGGATTGGAATCTTGTTAAGACGGACAGGTTCGGCGAGCACTTCATACGTGTAATGTTGAGTCGCCACATACCACGAGATGATGCTGCAAAGGCCGCTGAGGGATGGCATGGAGACAATTTCACGTATTATGAGAAAGGAGAAAGTCGTCTATTCACATGGAAGATCGTTTGGGATACTGAGCGCGACTCGGTTGAATTCTTCGATTCATTCATTCAAATGATGAATGCTGTAGGTGCTCATCAGATATTGGCGAGTGGTAGATGCCCTTCGAATAACACGGTCTGGTGGAAAGCCGGGGATCAATACGTTTCACTGATGAGGAATCAATCGTCGGCAATCGTTACAGGCTCCACTGAACTAAGCTGGTCACAAAACAATTTGTATACAGAATCGTCGATCAGGTTTTTGTCCACATCCCTGAGCTTATGCGACATTGATAGATCGTCTTTAGGAACTCGAGACAATAAGTATCGATCTACTCGGTTTAGAGATGGAGCGGTTGAGCTTGGGAGATTAGGGCGAGCTCCTACTCTTTTCTTCTTGTTCTCGATGGTTCTGACGAGAAGACTGGGAGTCCACGCAACATCGGCATGACCACTAGCGCACTTAATTGAAGAACCCTAAAACCATCAAGCTCTAGAACTGGAAATTCGATCGCTGGAAGCCGAATCTGCCTTTTAATGGGACATACAGGACCTTGTCGACGATCCTTTCTCTAGTTTTTCCATTCAATTGTTTCTCTAAGAGAATTAAGTCTTGTTCGCAGTTTGGGTAGCCGACTGGGGCTGCAAGCTTACCTCCGAGTTTCATCTGGCTGATCAATGGCCTTGGGATTCTTGGGCAGGCTGCTGTTACGCAGATTTTGTCGTAAGGGCCTTCTTGTGGATATCCAAGCGATCCGTCGCCCAAAATTACGAGCACGTCGCTATATTGACGTCTTTTCAGATTGTCTGTAGCGAATTCGTAAGTTCTCTCGTCGATCTCAATGGTGACCACCCGTCCCTTTCCGCCTACTATCTCTCTAGCTAAGGCCGCGCCATATCCGGACCCTGTTCCTATCTCTAGAAACCTATCATTCTCCCTGAGTTCTAACGCTTCATAAAATAGAGGGTAGCTATGTGGACAAGAGATCGTGGCCTCCTCGCCGGGGATGGGCAGGGGAACCTCGACGTACGCATAATCTCTGTAGTCTTCTGGGATGAACTCTTCTCTCGGCACTTTGATCATTGCTTTCGCTATTCGTTCGGAAATTAGAAGGTTCTGCTCAACCAGCCATTTGACCTTCTCTATTCTCTCTGCTTCAAACTCTTTCCTAGTCTTAACTGACTTCTTTGGAGGAGGAACTATCCACCCCATTATCTCGAACCGGCGAGAGAATTTGAGAACTACTAGAAGATTTGCTTGATCAACATTTTATTTCTTTCTTCGAAATCTATTTCAATTTCTTTAAGGGTATGAAGCAGTTTCTCGACCTGCTTGGAATTATGTGCCCGGAAACCATCCTCAATCATTTTTTTTCTTGAGTTTCTTTAAGCTTAATGGATCAACTCCTTCGCAGTCTTTCAGTCTAGATATATGGATTAACAAAGCGTACCTCCCTTCACGTCGAAGAGAGGGGTGCTCAAGTAGCGTTCGCCAGTGTCCGGTAGAACTGCGACGATCACTTTGCCTTTCCCGAACTCGTTGGCTTTCTGTAGTGCAACGAACATGACTGCGCCTGAACTCATGCCGACGAGGAGTCCTTCTTTACGTGCTAGCTCTCTTGTGACTTCAAAGGCTTCCTTCTCGTTCACGTAGATGCGTTCGTCGAGTTTTCTGGCATCGAAGATGGAAGGCGGGAAGGGTTCCTTCATGCTCCTCATGCCCTGTATCCTTTGGCCGAAGACAGGTTCAACGCCTATGACCTTGATCTCAGGGTTGTATTCTTTGAGCCGCTTTCCCGCGCCCATAAGCGTTCCAGTCGTTCCCATAGCCGCTATAAGAGCGTCGAGCCTTCCGCCAGTTTGTTCGATGATCTCTCTTCCTGTTGTTTCATAATGCGCCAGAACGTTGTGAGGATTGTTAAATTGGTCTGGAAGGAAGTATTTCTCAGGATGTTCTTTAGCCATTCTATAGCTAACTTCAATCGCGCCTGGGGTGCCTTTCTCACCCGGCGTTAAGATGACTTCTGCTCCGAATGCTTGGAGGATCCTCCTTCTCTCTGTGCTTACGGATTCAGACATAACAAATAGTGTTCGATATCCTTTGACAGCGGCCACAATGGCTAAGCCGATGCCTGTGTTCCCGGATGTAGGTTCAAGTATTATCTTGTCTCTAGTTAGTTTACTCTCCTTCTCTGCGAGTTCAATCATATATTTCGCGATTCGGTCTTTGACTGAACCGCCTATATTGTATTGTTCCAGTTTTGCGAGTATGGTTGCATCATCCTCTTGGGTCAGCTTGTTGATTTTGACCAGCGGAGTGTTGCCGATTAGGTCTAGGGCGTCACGCGCAAACATTGTGTTCACGTGGGTAGGTGCAAGAGATGTATTCTATAACGCCGTTATATAAGCCCTCGGTCCGCGTCGAGCATCCGGCTCTTCCATGTTAGCATGTAGTAATAATCACTCATGCTTGCTTGATGCATTCTCGGATCTCGTCGAAGTTATAATCTAGACAGCACAGTTTCCGTCTTTCGGTTACACGGACCTATTCAGACGGTCTCAAAAATAGGGGCAGAACGCTTCCTTTTTCACGAAGGAAGATAAAGAGGCGATTTCCTCGAAAAATCCTGAAACACTTGTAAAGGTGTTGAGGATGAAATTTGTAGGCGACACCGTAGCGTACAACATGTTGTATGGAACGATAGGCACTCTAACAAGCTTCTTCATCGCGGCTGAGGTCGGTGTTCCTATGATACCCTTCGCCAAATATTATGCCGCCGCAACTATCGTCTGGAACATAATCAACTGGACGACCGGTGGAATATACGGAAGATTTCTCGACAAGTGGCGTTCACTTTGGCGGTCTTCGTGGGAAAGGATATCCAAGAAATCGGTAAGAAGCTGAAAAGAGGGCGGACGGTCGTCGCTTGGAGGACTAACTGGAGAGATATTTTGTGCGTAAGCTATCTATCTAGTCGCCATACCTGCTTGAACTCTTGAAGGGCTGTCCTCTCTTCGCTGCTACGTATACCATTAGAGCCAAGACCAATCCGGTTAGGGCGGGTAGTAGAAAGCTGACCGGATCAGCTACTTGACTAGGCATATTTTCCCCGGGACCTGGAGCCGTATACTTCAAATCTACTGGCCCGTTTTGAGGGACTTGGAAGCCTACAGCTACCGCTACTAATGCAAGAATAAAGCCCGATAGTGTTGACACGATTTCTCTGCGAATCGCTTCCACCAGCTTTGAAAGAAATGGCGGTCTTGGCAGGTAAACCAAGACTACGCGAACGTATAGTCAACTTGAACCGTCACTGTCAATTCCAGCTCTCCGGGGATTATTGGTGTGGGTTCTGAAGCTTTCACTTCGTACACAGCGCTATACGGCTGATACATCGGACTGATAGAGGCGTAGCTCTTCCCTGTGATAGTCACTCCCAAGGCGCTTGCAATCGCTTGAGCTTTGGCATCTGCATCGCCAACAGCCTTCTTGATTGCATCGGTCATTAACTGTGCTTTCCTGTCTTCAGAGATGGTGAAGAAGATGCCGGCCACCTCATTTGCACCAGCACCTACGGCTACGTCGATTAATTTGCCGACCTCAGATACATTCTTGGTCGTTACTGCGATAGTGTTTCTACATTCATACCCAATGAGAGTCTGCTGACCATCATAGCTGTATCTAGGTGAAAGACCGTAGCCTATCGTCTTAACATCATCCTTGGAGACACCTGCATCCATTAAAGCTTGAATAACCTTAGTCATTGTTGCAGCATTGCTCTGCTGCGTTTCCGCTGCACTGATAGATTGAGTTACGACGCTTACGGTCACTTGGGCGATGTCGGGGGTTGCCCAGACTATGCCTGTGCCTGAGATGGAGATTACATTAGTTCTAGTTTCAGAGCCCTGTCCAGTAAACGGCGGGTTTACCAGACGGCCAGAGTTTGGTAGAGCCATACTGTATGCGTAGTACATTGAGAAGCCACTGAGAGCGATGAGGCCGACGATAGCTAATATCGTCAACTTGTAGAGCCGCGAACTCACTTCCATGCTCAAGATTTCACCTCCTTTACTAGGCGTTGCGGAACAGTCTATGTTGCTGGTTTAACTTAATTCTAGAGATTGGAACGCTCTGTTCAGATCTTAGAACAGTTGGAAGTCACAGTTTTCACGGGTTTAGCGAGGAGAATACGGGAAAGCACATAATGCTTGCTTTGCGATAGATTCAAATTCAAAGCGTGACAGATTCTTTTAGTGGAACTTGCTGAAGGTGAATTCTGAAGGCGGTTGAAGATGAGTGTTAAGATATGTCCGAGATGTACTCGCTTGAACCCCTACTACGCAGCAGTATGCGCTCACTGCGGGCTCCCCTTCACCGAAGACTATTATCCACCGTATTACTACTCTGCACCGATACGAGGTTCAACATTGAGGGCAATTTCAATGATAGGATTCGCCGTGTTCGTCTTCGGTCTCCTCGGATGGCTCTACGTAGCTTCATTCAAGATAACGATACCTAACAGCTCAAGCTGGCCATTATCAAGTTGGACGCCATGGTTGACTATGGGTGATTTCGGAATAATATCATTCATAATCTCTATAGCTGGACTACTCTTCTGGACGATTCTCTTCGTATCAGCAAGGGAGCGATACTAGATCCCAAGGTCTGCAGCGAGCGAGACTGAACAGCGATAGGTAGGGCTCTATCTCAATACGTCAACGAACTTTCTAATTCTGTCTAGTCCTTCAACTATACTTCCTTGGGATGTAGCAAATGAGATTCTGAGGTACCCTTCACCAGAGGAACCGAAGGCGCTTCCAGGTATAGTCGCAACCTTAGCCTTCTGAAGTAGCATTGTCGCAAACTCTTGAGATGAAAGCTTGAAGCTTGAGACATTCGCGAAAGCGTAGAAAGCGCCCTTCGGCTTATTGCACTCTATTCCAGAAATCTCATTGAGCCCCTTGACTATAAGATGTCTCCGACGATCGTACTCCTCCAACATTTCCTTAACGCAGTCTTGCGATCCCGTTAACGCTTCTACAGCAGCCTTCTGGACAGCAGCGTTGATGCAACCGTAACCGTAAGCAACAACCTTCTTTACGGCTGTAACAACCTCTTTGCTCGCTGCGATATATCCAATACGCCAACCAGTCATCGCGTAAGTCTTAGAGAAAGAGTTGACAGTTATCGTTCTATCGCTCATGCCTGGGAAAGATGCGATACTATAGTGACGTAGGTTGCCGTAGACAAGCTTCTCATAAACCTCGTCAGACAAGACAAGCAGATTCCTCCTCTCAGCAACTTCAGCGACAATCTCCAACTCTTCTCTCGAGAACATATTGCCCGTAGGATTATTTGGTGAATTAACAAGAATTATCTTAGTCCTATCAGAAACCTTCGATTCAAGAGCTTCTCTTGTCAACTCGAAACTCGGGCCATGTAGAGCGCAGGGAACCTTGATTCCTCCAGCCAAAGCGATAAAGCCATCATAGGTCCAAGCAGGCTCGATCAAGAGGACCTCGTCGCCAGGGTCTATCAAGGCTTGGAGCGAAGCATAGATTGCTGCATAACCGCCATGAGTCACTAGCACTTCATTCTCCGGATCAACATCGACCCCGTTCTCTCTTCTAAGCTTCCGAGCTATCGCCTCACGAAGCTCAGGGATCCCAGCTGTATTCGTGTAATGCGTATAGCCAGCATTCAGAGCTCTTATCGCGGCCTGTTTAATGTGGACGGGAGTATCGAAGTCAGGCTCCCCAACATGGAGGCCGACCACTCCAGGCGTAGCGGAAATGGCGTCCACAAGCTTCCTTATAGGTGAAGGTTCAACAGCCAAAGTTCGTGCTGAAGCTATAGATCCCCCTCTCATTCTGAACCCCTCTCTCCAAGCATCAAGAAGTTCAGCTAATGAATCTATACGCTAAAAGGCTTGTTCTACGACTTCGAACATATGTTCTAAACTTAAGATTAATGACTCACCCGGTTCTTCATCAGTAAAGGGAAGAAACTGGGATGCGCAGAAACGTAAGAATCGTAATCGTCGTAGTTCTTCTAGTTTTGGTTGGGGTTAGCATAGTCGTCTACGAGAGATATTACTACACGCACAGCAGTTCAATTGGAGAGATTGTAGCGAATCCAGCGTCGTTCGACAATAGCTTAGTCAAGCTTCGCGGCACGATGGTAATGGTAGCGTTCCAATTCAGGGTACCGATCCTGCTCAAAGACTCGACAGGAACGATCTCGCTGACGTTTCCGCAGGAACTAGACCCAACGCCATATTTGTTCTCGGACGTCACCATTGAAGGAAAAATTCACTACCAACCAGGAATAGTGGATGCACCTCAAGTCTACGTTGAAGTCGCATCGATTCAAGGTCCACGAACATACCTGGAGGTAGAGTGGAAGAGAACAGGAGGGTTCGCGGGAGCCGATGATAATCTCACAATCGGCATAGACAACATAGCATATTATTCAAGCAAATTTCATGGCGGAAAAACGTTTAAAGTGGATTTGACTCCTCAACAGATCAGAGAGATCAAGAGAATTATCATAGAAAACAACTTTACAACCATAAGCCCTGAAAGCTACCAAGCAAGGCCTGGGGCGGCAGACTACTTCACATACGAGCTTACGATGACAATACACAAGGAAGCAAGTGTCAAAACGACTAAGACTATAGTATGGGTGGATGAATGGGCCTCCGAGACACCGTTGCCAGATCAGTTGATTGCGATACAGAGAGGATTCGAAGCATTCATAAACCAGATACTGGAAGTCGGAGGCGGCGGCATCGGTGAAGAAGAAGCTGTAGCCATAGCTGTAAGATCGATCCTTAATACATCGACATTCAGGTTCGACGGCTTAGAGGAAAGATTTGAGGTTATCGAAACTCAGAAGATAATTAATGAGCCTCCTCCTTACGGCTATTCTTGGATTGTCAGAATCGTATTCTACACAGCCCACCCTGGCCACGGTGACAGAACGGGGCAGATCCTCCTGCAAGTAATAACCGGACATGAAGCTATAGTCACTGTAGGACAGAGGGGCGAAATCATAGCAGCTATATGCGACCGCATTTGGGATCTCTTATCAGATAAGGAATTACCTCAACCAGCCACGAAACCAACAAGATTCATAGCTGTAGTCAACGAAGGAAGGAAGCTGGACGTAGTTGTAGACGTAGATGTAACCGACGGCGTAAGCGAAGAAGAAGCGCAAGAGATAGCGCAAACAACATTCTTAACGGTTATGGGGAACACGACCCATAGACTAGACTCACTTACCACGGAGGGGCAGCTGATAAAAGCGCATTTCACATGGGGCGTAAACCAAGAAGATCTAGGCCATATATTCGATATGACAGTCGACTTAACTACACTGACAATAATAGTTACACACTGTAAATGAAAAAGGAAGAGGCTCTCCCTACTCCGAAACTCGGTCTAGGTAGAGCTTCTTCTTCCGCGACCGCTGTTAGGTCGGAGGATCTTTACGTGAAGAAGCATTTGAACCAAGAGGCGGAGTAGCAGTTTAACCCAGCTTCAATACCTTCAATTCGTCTATGAAGGCCTTCCTCTCCACCTCATCCTTGTGTATTCTCTCTTTCACACGTTTCCAAGCTAGGGGGCAGTTCTTATACTTCGCTTTTGCCATCTTATGGATCGCTTGATCGATCTGCTTCTTATTCTCATTTGTGACCTTAACGCCCGCTTCCTTGAAAATATCTTGGAGACGCCTAAAATAGCAGGTCATAGTGAGATGTCAGTGCCAATTCAGTATTAATGTTTTTACGAAGAAAAAGACGCTGGCAACTAGATCTATTATGCGGTGCCACAATCCTTGCGGAAGTCACTTGATATCTGGAGGCGTCGAACAACTTCGTATTTGTGTGGCACAAAGCAACACTTATATATTCAACCCCTCCCGAATGTAGAGAATTGGGGAAGCCGATGGAGATACATGGAAGAAGCGTTCTTGGAACACGAGCGTTCATATTGATGATTCTATTTCTAGCATCTATCTCGCCTGTAGCAAACCTAGCCTCAGGCCAAGAGGACAGCTTTACCCTTACAGCATTACCAACCTCAATAGCACTAAACCAAGCTGGGAACGCAACGGTAACGATCACAGTGACACCTAACGGAACCTTCAACCAAATGATACACTTCCAACCAGCGAACGTTACAGGGCTACCGGATGGAACAACGGTTTCATTCCAACCTGAACAGGTAACCCCGCCTGCAAATGTGACCATGACGTTCACGGTATCCTCGGAAACCGCTAACGGTTCCTACACAGTAACTGTATATGCCTTATCAGATTCAATCAATCAGTCAGTATCGATTCAACTCATAATAGACCATATCAGCCCAACTACACGCTTGATCATAAAGGGTGTCGCTGGGTCTGAAGGCAAATACAGGTCAGACGTATTTGTAACATTGACAGCAGAAGATAACGTGGACGGTTCAGGGGTCGCAGAGACAGCCTATAACATAAACAATAGCTCATGGATACACTACAGTGAACCATTCTTAGTCAACCTAGACGGAAACTTCGCGATCCAGTATAACTCAACTGACTGTGCCGGAAATGTAGAGCAGACAAGAACGGAGAACATTACGATAGAGAAACCGATCAAGATAAACAATGACGCCATATATACAAATTCACCTACAACGACTCTAATGCTCTCAGCAGAACGTGTGATGCCAGACGTCATCAACATGTCATTCTCAAATGATAACGCAACTTGGACAGAGTGGGAACCATATGATGACAGAAAGGCTTGGAGTCTATCGGATGGAGAGGGCCTAAAGACAGTTTACGCGATATTCAGCAATAGAACTTCTGATGTTTCGCAAGCCTACTTCGATACAATAACTCTAGTAACAACACCACCGAACACTACGGTTTCTCTGTCCGGGACGATGGGAAGCAACGGCTGGTATATCTCAAATGTCCAAGTCGAATTCCAAGTTAATTCAACAGCTCCACTGAACGAGACACGGTATCGTCTCGACAACGGCACTTGGGAGAAATATGATCAACCGATAAATATTACAACCGATGGCCAAATCTTTGTAGAATTCAACTCAACAGACAAAGCTGGAAACGTCGAAGAGACCAAGAACATAACGGTAAAAGTCGATAAGACCCCACCAGCGATAACAATAGTTTCTCCGGAGCCAAAAAGATACGCATTCAAAGAATCCATCACAGTATCCTTCCAAGCATCAGATCCAACATCAGGTCTGGTGAATGTCAACGCGACTCTGGATGATGTAGCTGTTGAGAACGGCTCAGTCCGTTCAGATCTACCGCTCGGCGAACACACTCTATCTGTGATGGCCGTAGATCTTGCTGGCAACAATGCCACAAAGACTGTGACTTTCAGCGTTTCCAAGCGGAATGAAGGTGGAGGGAACGGTGATAAGGGGAAGCCGACTACATCGGCAATCTCTGTCACTGGTTTGATAGACACAATCGACGAAGGGGTCGAGAACGGATTGATCGATAACAGAGGAATAGCGCGGAGCCTAATAGCGAAACTTGAGGCATGCCAGAAGAAGATTGGCACTGGACAAAACGAGACAGCGGTAAACATACTCCATGCATTCATAAATCATGTTCAAGCTCAAAGAGGTAAACATATAGACGCCAATTTTGCGGATGAACTGATCGAGCAAGCAAACAGTTTTATCAAAGACTTAGAACCTGCAAGCTAAACCTCTGAGTTTAAGAAGAGACTTGGATGGCCTGCGGGCTCCTCTTTCTTTCTTTTCTTGGCTTTCGCCTCGAGTTGGCCTATCAATCTCTGGAAGAGTTGTCTTTCCTCAGTTAGAGTATCAACTCTAATCTTCAAGTCGTCTCTTTCTCTCTCGACTACTACTACCTGGTCCTCAAGTAAATTGTTCCTCTTAACCAAAGCGTTGTTCTCATCTGTGAGACGTTGGATCTTTCTGCTAGCTTCATCAAAGTTTCGCTTAACCTCTTCTAGAGATCTCTCAACCTTCTCTTTCTCACGTTGCAACCGCAAGTACTTTTCATTTGAAACAAGTCCTAAAGGACACATACAGCTACCTCGAAACACATCTAAGACTAGGGCTCTCGTTCAAGCTAAAACGCTTGCTACCCGCAAAATGCTCTTCTATCGCTGGAGACGATTTGCGAAAAATAAGGTAGGGTGGCTAGCTGGACTGGTCTAGCAGTACCGCTGGCAGTATGGGCAGTACCATCGTTTGGAGGCTGGATCGTATTGAACGGGCATGAGGCAGATTGGGCAAACAACTCTTCTTCTCCAAAATCCGATTCCTCGACTGGGCCTAAGACGAGGAACCCACCTCACAGGTCTAGCGACTGCGGGCCGTGTTGGCGGCGGGGCTCCCCTCCCGGCGATTCCCAGTACAGGGAGGAGAACAGCGACAGCAACGAAGACAGCGAGGAGCGCCAGAAGCAGGAAAGGAAAGCCGTAGCCGCCTGTTGTAATTGTTACATAGAGTGGTTTCAGACAGACGTTATTGGTTTCGTTGGTCTCTGTAAGCACATTGGCGGCGTCAACTTTTGCTGAGATATTGTAGGTTCCCGGCGTAACGTTCGTAGTATTCCAATTGAAAGTGAGGACTGAAGAGGCCGCAGCGCTCAATGTGACTGAGCGTGTGCCTATGGATAAGTCGTTGTAGTAGACCCCGACACTGAAGGTTTCGGATTTGGTGCCGAGGTTCTTCACAGTAACATTGACCTGAACTATCTCACCAACAATCGCAGATGTCTTTGAAGCAACTTGTTCAACAGCTGAAAAATCGCGGACAATTATGCCCGGTGGGAGATCCATAGTGTGAGACGCCTCAGCTAAAACGTATTCAACTTTAGCTTGAACAACAGTTGTGTCGACAAGCACGTCCTTGATCGCGTGGACGGTGAATGTAACTTGCCATATGTCGCCAACGTTCAATGTTCCTACATTCCAAGTCAACTTTCCATCTTGAACGCTTGAAGGTGCAACGGTAGCATCGTTGTTATAAGAGACGAGCGTTGTCGGCAACTCTTCGCGGACTTTGATGCTGGTTCCGACGATCTTTGAAATCTCTAGAGAGATCTCGGTGTAGATCGCTTGAAGATCTGCGCTAGTGGGCGCGAAATAGTATTTCCCATCTGTTGCGTTCGCGATGCTGCTCAATAAGTTTGCGTCAACATCCTTGCCCAATCCGATTGTGTAGATTCGAATTCCTGTTGCGTTAGCACTGACGGCCAAATCTATTATGTCATCTGCTTTCGTGTTTCCAGTGGTAGGTCTTCCGTCTGTCAGTAGGATTTCAACTAGCAGAACATTATCTCTGCCCTTGGTTTCAAGTTCATTGTTGGCTTTCTGAATCGCCTCATAGATATTGGTCTTGTCAACCGAAGTCAACTTATCAATAGCGTTCTTGACTGTAGTTTTGCCATCTCCAGTCATAGTCGTGAACTGCACTTCGATTATAGCTGAACCTGCGAAAGAGATGAGTTCAGCTCTATTATTCGACCCTTGCAGATCAACAAACGTCTTCGCAGCAGTTTTAGCATCAGCAAGCTTCTGACCTTTCATGCTGCCAGATCTGTCAATAAGGAGCACGATATCCGCGGGTGTCGGGGCCAGTGCGGGCTCACCGATGCCTTCGAGACGAATCTTTATTGTGAGATCGCTAGAGGCCTTAGCGGAGCTTGGCGTTATGGTTTTGGATGCCTTGAGTTGCGGTGGAACTGCTGCTTCAACAGAGCTTGGAAATACCAAAAGGGTTCCTGCAACAATTAGGAACAGTATTAGTATTCCTTTTCCAATCTTCATCTCACATCATCTTTGAGAATCAGTTCGAAAGGCATTTTAAACCTAAGATAAGGCATAGAAGGCACTTATGTGTTTCGTCCATAATCATGGGCGAAAGGCTCTAAGAATGCGTCTAATTTCATTTCGTTGCATTGGCATACCTCTTCATGGCGTTCATCTTCGAAGTATACTACGGAGAGGCGGTATGGTCTCATTTCTGGAGTTTAGCAAGCCCTCAGCCGTCTACGCATATTTAAATGAAAAGACTGTACTCGACAAAGGTAAAATATAGTCGTGAAAATTCATAAATCTCTTATAGCGTTTCAACGCTTTATTTGGTTGACCACCTTTTTCACCACTTGTGGTGGTTTCCTTAAGGAGCCGTAAAGCCGGCTATGATTTAAGGATCTAGCCCATTCTTGCCTAGAAGTGGAAATCGTCCAGAGAAAAATCAGAATTCGAATAGTCTTCTTTGCACGAATGCTGGAATTGGACGGGCGTCAACTCCAAGTTTCCTCTGCAAGTACGACGCGAACATATTTGTGTACCCGGTGAAGGTGTAAACAGTCTTCGCTCTCGTTGCTTTGACAAACTGCGTAAGCTGCTTGAAGTCAGCGTGGCTACTTAACGGGAAGGCTGAGAGGCATTCCAGAGGCATTCTAACAGCCCAACCAGTTGCTACAGCTCTCACAGATCTCTCTACTGAAAACGACTGCGTGGAGGGCGTCGTCACGCAGACGCAGGCGCCTCCCTCCAAGATCTTGGCAGCCTCGTCATCAGATGCACTAGTGTACTGTAGCCGTATCCCTTCGTTCGAGTAAGTCTGATTCACCCTAGCGATAAGAGGATGCGTGACCACGTTTAGCTTCGTGTAGACATTAAATAACCTCACGATCTCTTGCGCTTTTCCAGCTGCATAAACATGAAAGGTTGGGACTCTCCCTTCCCTTGCTTGCTGGGTTGCCCATTCAACAATCTTTGCATAGGTCCTATCTCTATGAGGAAAGACATAGAATGGATTCCCGTAAGTGGCTTCGATTACTAAAAGATCGCATCGAATTTCGTCAGCGGGAAAAGTCGTTAGGGTATCAACGCAGTTAATGTCGCCAGTATACAGAATGGTCTTCTGGGGTAGCTCAACTTTAAATTGGATAGACCCAAGAATATGTCCAGCATTCAAAGCAGATACTGCGGCATCACCTACCTTGACTCTATGCCTAAGCTTGACTTCTTTGAAGTTCCGAACAGTCTTCTTGCGTATATCCTCAAAGATCTTCTTGGTCTCTATGGTTGAATACTTGGCGGCACCGCTTGAGAATCCGAAGGTATGGTCTGCATGCGCGTGAGATATGAAGACGTGAGCATCGTTTTCCATTAGACTGCCAGGAACGGGGTCGAACACAAGTTTTGCCTCTTTCGTTCTAACCGTTACGCCGCCGAGCCATCCTATCTGCTCACCCTTAGCTTCACGATTTGTTACAGAATGATTCAGCTTCAAATCCAGCCTATGCCGATATGTCACTATTTTCTACGAGAGGCGTAGAAGATTCTCTAAAGGTTTTTGATAAAATTTCTTGAAGCTGAGTACTCATTCATCAACGTTCATGGTCAGAAACAAGTTGATGATGACTTCATTCCGATGGAAGAATCTCCATTCGCTGCACAGAATTCAGATTGATAAAAATTTCGCTCTTTTTATGACGGGAGACTATTTGAGGGAGAGGGTTGGCTAAAGTGCTTCGAAAGATTACGGCATCTGCTTCGGAAAGCCAGATTCCGGGGGGTGACCTTGAGACGGCCGATAAGGTCCCTTCAAAACCGTGATCTTTATCGATCGTTACTATAACCTTCTTGTCGAGATGCCGCTCGGCCAAATGGAAGATGTCAACCATCTTAGAAGTCGAGTCGCGAGGTTCTGACATAGTCATCTTCATGATTGGTAGGGAAGCGAGTGAGAAAAGTCTTTTGGAATTACCGCGGCTGCTATAAGTCCGTCAGCGACTGGGCAACGAGGTTTGTTGATAGGCCCTAACCTTTTCCATCTCTCTCCTCGTCATCTTCCTCCTCTTGATCTTTCTCTCATCCATCGCTACTATAGCACTGTTCCCTAGAGGATCTTTGATAACTAGAGTGAATTTGATACGTCCATCTCGTGCTTCTTCTATTCTTTGCAGAAATCTTTCAGCTCGATCCTTTTTCTCCGGGTTGCGAGCTAGCATGCGGGTAGCCTGTTCAACTCTCTCCAAAACCCCTTCGACATTAGAAATGAATCCTTCAGCCATGGGTCCAGGGGTGATGAGCACACCCAACTCAGGGATTTGAATGGTGGCGTTGCTGGAACGCACAACGGGCATCTTCAAATCTTCTCGGTCTTCTATCGACGCGCTCATCGAGGACGGTTCTTGTGCATTCAAGCAGATAACATCACTATGTTTGAAACTGCAGTTGGCGCAAATGATAGTAGTAAGTAGAACAGGCCCAAAGTGTTCTACATCATATTTCCTCTCCTGCTCCGTTAGGCTCTGGATACTGCACACGGGGCATTTTACCTCTGGGATTTGGCGCGTCTCAGAAGACGTAACTGTTCACTTCTTACCGTCGTTCTTTTAAATTCGGGGAAGTATATCAGTGATGCCCTCTATCCTCAGGGGATTTACAGCTCTGAAAGAGGTCAGATTTCACGGACGGGGAGGCCAAGGTGCGGTTACGGCCGCCGAGCTACTAGCGAAGGCAGTTTTCAACGAAGGGAGATACGTTCAAGCCTTCGCTCTTTTCGGGGCAGAGAGGCGGGGAGCACCGGTGAAGGCTTTTGCGAGGATCGACGACAAAGAGATCTTGATTCGAAGCCAAATCTACTATCCAGATTATGTTGTTGTCCTCGATTCAGGTCTACTCGGAATAATCGATGTGGCGGAAGGGCTGAAAGAAGGCGGACTAGTCTTGATAAATACTCGCAAAAAGCCGGAAGAAATCCAGGTTGGAACAAACTGTAGGTTGGCGACGGTGGATGCAACGGGCATCGCGCTTGAACTGAGCCTCCTCGTAGCTGGGCTTCCAGTGGTTAATACCGCTATTCTAGGTGCTTTCGCAAGAGCCACTAATGAAGTGAAGCTCGAATCTGTCACCTACGTCATCAAAGAGACTTGGCCAGGAAAGATCGGTGAGAAGAACGCGTATGCAGCTGAACTTGCATTCCAGAAGACCTTTCTAGCCAAATAGAGTTCTCAACCTTAACGTTCGCTTCCAGCAACGTATTTATTTCCTTCAAGGTAGTTATCAAACGCCCTCAAGAGGCGCAGTTTTGTTGGAGCAAGTTAAGCAATCGAAGAAGCAGTTCGATATGCCATTTACTTGCATATCTATTCCAACGAAGGGATCTGCAGGAAGGACAGATACTTGGAGGACGTTCAAGCCTGCGATCGACTTGAAGAAGTGTACAAAATGTCTTCTATGCTGGGTTTTCTGCCCTGAAGCTGCTATCGAACGTATGGCGGATGATACTCCGAAGATCGACTACGACTACTGCAAGGGCTGTGGAATCTGTGCAAGAGAGTGCAAGGTTAAAGTGATCTCAATGATCCGTGAGGAGTGATAGAATGCTTAAGACTATAGTTGAGACTGGAAACCACGTTGCAGGGTTAGCCGCTCTCGTAGCCAGAGCTCAAGTGGTAGCAGCCTACCCAATTACACCTCAAACCCAGATAGTTGAGAAGATAGCTGAACTCGTAGACTCAGGGAAGATGAATGCTGAGTACATCTGCGTGGAATCTGAACACAGCGCAATGTCTGCATGCATAGGCGCTTCAACAGTCGGAGCTCGAACGTTCACAGCGACATCTTCTCATGGTCTAGCCTATATGCACGAGATGTTACACTGGGCTAGCGCAGCTAGACTTCCCATAGTGATGGCTGTGGTTAATCGCGCTATGGGTCCGCCTTGGAACATATGGACGGATCATGGCGACTCTTTGCCGCAGAGGGACACGGGCTGGATCCAGATATACTGTGCATCAAATCAGGAGATATTTGACAGCATAATCCAAGCATATCGAGTATGTGAAGATCAGAGAGTGTTAATGCCGGCCATGATCTGCCTAGAAGGCTTCATTCTATCGCATACAAATATGCCAATAAGGATCCCAGACCAGAAGGAGATTGATGATTTTCTGCCGCCACTTGAGCCAGGCTGGGTACTTAATGTTGAGAAACCAGTTACGCATGGGAACATGCTTTCACCAGAATACTACATGGAGTTGAGATACTTCATGCATGAAGCCTTACAGAACGCCAAGCGACTCATCCCACAGGTCGCTAGAGAGTATTCAAAGAAGTTTGGTCTCCCGGAATACAGCGGCCTAATTGAACAATACATGTGCAATGACGCTGAGGTAATTATAGTCTCTATGGGAACTATCGGTAGTGAAGCTAACCTGGCTGTAGAAAAGCTCAGGAACGAAGGATATAGAGTAGGTTCAGCGAGAATAAGGGTTTTCAGACCGTTTCCACATGAGGCTGTTAAAGAAATAGCGACGAGAGCTAAAGCTCTCGCTGTCATTGATAGAGACATAAGCTTCGGAATGGAAGGTATTCTGTTCACAGAGATAAGGAGCGCACTATTCGATCTACCTAAAAGACCATTGGCGAAGAATTTCATAGCTGGACTTGGCGGAAGAGACGTAACACAAAACGACATCGAGGAGATCGCGAAGAAGACATTTCGAATCCTTGAGACTGGGACGGGTGTCGAAGGCATAGAATGGGTGAATATGAGGAGGTAGCGAAAATGGTGATGCTGAAGGAACTGTCAAAAGAGGAACTTGTACTTCCCGGAAACGCGTCGTGCACTGGGTGTGCGGCAAGCCTAGCATTACGTCTAACCTTAAAGGTTATGGGTAGCAGAACGATCTTCGTCGTACCTGCCTGCTGCACGAGCATAATCCAAGGCCAATTTCCAGCATCCGCACTCAACATTCCTGTCCTGAACATCGCGTTTGCGGCGACAGGTGCAGCAGCATCTGGCGTAGTTGCGGGGCTTCGGATCCGAGGGATTAAAGATGTGGCAGTGATAGGATGGGCTGGGGATGGAGGTACAGTTGACATAGGAATTCAAGCATTGAGTGGAGCAGCTGAAAGACGAACAGACTTCATCTACATCTGCTATGACAACGAAGCTTATGGAAATACTGGGATGCAAAGGAGTAGCGCCACGCCGATCGGTGCATGGACAACGACAACACCGACCGGGAAGAAGGAGAACAAGAAAGATATGGCTTTCATAATGGCCGCTCACAGGATCCCGTATATTGCAACAGCGATTCCATCTTACCCAATAGATTTCATAGAGAAGCTTGAGAAAGCGAAGAAGATCAAGGGCACCAGATACCTTCACATTCTTACGCCTTGCCCTCCAGGTTGGAGGTCCGACGCAGATCTATCTGTCGAGTTGGGAAGGCTTGCTGTCCAAACAGGGATGTGGGTCCTATTCGAGATAGAGAACGGCGTATTCTCAATAAGCTCCCCAAGCCGCATCGTACTAGACAAGACCAAGAGGAAACCAGTAGAAGAGTACCTCAAGCTGCAAGGAAGATTTGGCCACTTGACGACTGAAGAGGTAGCGGAGATCCAAAAGGCAGTGGATGCAACGCTCGACTACTATATGAAGTTGAGCGGCCAACGCGTATATCCTCTGCTCACCGACTAGCCTGTTCTGAGGAACGTGAATTCATCCTCGTCTGCGTATACATCATAGTTGACCGCGGTCGTCGGCTTCGTAGCTGTCGCCATGTAGGCTATATACTTTTAAGTAGAAGGCGCAGAAAACTATCTGATGGATTGCGCGTGCAAGATAGCAAGTTTAATCTTACTACGTCGTTTCCTTAGATGAGATGTACAAGGCCGTATCGGAGCGATGCGATAGATGATTCCTAGTCAAACAAACCTCGTCCGAATTGGGCAGAAACCCTTGATGAACTACGTTGTGGCCTGCGTAACCCTATTTAACTCTGGTAGAGGCGAGGTCATGGTAAGGGCGAGGGGTCAAGCGATCTGTAAGGCAGTCGATACGGTTGAGATGCTTCGGAGAGCTTTCCTCAAAAATTTGGTAATCAAATCGATTAACGTGGGGTCTGAAGATATTGCGCGCCAAGACGGAACGATGGCGAGCATATCGACTATTGAGATAACTCTAGGCAAGAAATAGTCTGTGGGTCTATTTGCATTCAAGGAAGGAACGGCTTATATGCCCAAACCGAATCTAGGATAATCCAGATTCCTTTGCTTTTCTGAGAACTACGAACGTTCTCGTTCCTTCAACGAAATCGTTGGATCGGATTTCTTCCAAGATTTCGTCCAACCTACTTATGTTCTCACATATGACCCTCAATAGAAGATCAAATTCGCCTGTGATGACGTAGAGATCTGAAACCTCTTTTATATTGGCCAATTTATTGGTGATCTCTGGGGTTGTCTCTCCGCCGATATCGACTCCGACCATGGCTGTTATGGCTTTGCCAAGCTTCTCAGGACATGTTCGAACTGTGAAACCTTTGAGTACGCCCTTCTTCATAAGCGTCTTCACCTTGTTCCGAACAGTGGTTTCAGATACTCCGAGCTGTTTGGCGATCTCAGTATATGATGTTCGGGCGTCTTGCTCGAGAATATTCAAGATCCTCTTCGTCACCTCGTCTATTTGCTCCATGATTGCTCACCAAAAGTCTTTTAAAACGAGCTAAAAGCCTTCGATCTGCTAATACCCTAATGTCTTTCATCTTTGATTTCAACTTTTGGGGCGCCAAAGTGAAACGGGTCTCGAAGACCGATAGGATGCATAGATGCGGCTTTCGTGGCGGTGCATCTATATCTTGAGGGGCTAAGAGTGGTTGAGAAGTATCCCAAGATAGTTGTTACTCCGCCTGGGCCGAAGACAAGAGCTCTGCTTGAGAAAGATGAAAGATTTCTTTCTCAATCGATGGTTAGATTCTATCCGTTAGCTATAGAATCTGGAAGAGACTGCATCATCCGCGATGTTGACGGCAACGAGTATATCGATTTCAATTCTGGACTTGTCTGCTTGAACATCGGGCACTCTCATCCGAGAGTTGTTGAAGCTGTAAAGAAGCAAGCTGAAAAGTTCACCCATTACTCGTGGACAGACTTCTATTATCAAAACATCGTGGATTTAGCTGAAGAAATATGCAAGATTACACCGGGAACATTCGAGAAGAAAGTCTTCTACGGCAACAGCGGAGCAGAGGCTGTTGAGGCAGGAATAAAACTTGCGAAGTGGCATACACGCAAGCAACTGTTCCTTGCGTTTATCAACGCGTTTCATGGAAGAACGATTGGGTCAGTCAGCCTAACCGCTAGCAAACCAGTCCAGAGAAGGCACTTCTTTCCATTGATGCCGGGGGTTACACACGTGCCTTATCCAAATTGCTTTCGATGTCCGTTCAAACTAACCTATCCAGAGTGTAGCTACTGGTGCGTAGACTTCATCGACGAATACGTTTTACAGAGATATATTCCGCCTGAAGATACAGCTGCAATCTTCTTCGAGCCGATTCAAGGCGAAGGCGGCTACATTCTTCCTCCACCTGAATACTTTAAACGCTTGAAAAAACTTGCTGACAAATACGGAATTCTCCTTATTGATGATGAGATTCAGTCAGGGCTTGCGAGAACCGGAAAATGGTTTGCAATCGAACATTGGGACGTGGAACCTCATGTTGTCTGCATCGCGAAATCGATAGCCGCCGGGATTCCTCTTGGTGCCACAGTTGCTAAGGCTGAATTGATGGATTGGGAAGGAGGTTCACATGCGAATACCTTCGGCGGAAACCCTATAGCTTGCGCTGCCGCGCTAGAGGTTATCAGAATAATCAGAGATGAACATCTATTGGAGAATGCCACGAAGCAGGGAACATACGTAATCAAGCGGCTGAAGGAGATGCAGGAGAAATACAGTATCATAGGCGATGTTCGGGGTAAAGGCTTGATGATCGGGGTTGAGATGGTGAAAGACCCTAAGACTAAGGCTCCGGCCAAGGAAGAAGCTAGTGAGATTATGAAGAAGTGTTGGAGACGAGGAGTAGCCCTAATCACATGTGGGCTGTCGACGATAAGGATAGTTCCGCCATTGACTATAACGCGCGATCTTCTAGATCCAGCTCTTGAGATAATTCAAGGTGCCATCAAGGAGGTTACCAAGAGCTAGCTTGGGAACAGCTTCTCCTTGTAGGCTGGCAGATCTAGGAATCCGTGACCTGAGATGTTAAAGGCTATGACCTTACCTTCCTTTCTCTTTTCGAGCTCTCTCGCGGCATCTATTGCCGCTCTGATCGCGTAGCTCGACTCGGGTGCGGCAAGCCAACCTTCTGTTCTGAGGAAGATTCTGGCCGCCTCGAAGATCTCTTTCTCATCTGTTGAGTATGCTCTCGCTTTGACTACGCCATAATGGCGTAGGAGGCTTATGATCGGAGCAGCGGCATGGTATCTGAGGCCGTCAGCCTTTATCGCGGGCATCTCGACGTTGTGGCCTAGAGTGTACATCTTTAACAGAGGGGTGTGCTCGCTTACGTCTGCGAAATCATACCTATACCGGCCTTTGACCAAGTTCGGTGCAGCCATCGATTGTGCTGCGAGGAACTCGCATCTCCTCTTCTTTTGCAGTACTTCACCTGCGAAGGGTAAGATGAATCCGCCGAAGTTACTGCCTCCGCCTAGGCATCCTATCATTAAGTCAGGAGATTCGTCTATCGATTCGAACTGTTTCAGTGTTTCAAGGCCGATGATCGTTTGATGAGTGAGCACATGGTTTAGGACTGAACCCAAGCAGTATACGCTTCCCTCTTGTTTCCCAGCGCATTCCAACCCCTCTGAAACAGCTATTCCTAAGGAGCCGGGATGATCTGCGTTCTGCTTAAGCAGTTTCCTGCCGGTTTCAGTTTGATCGCTTGGCGAAGGATATACAGTTGCTCCATACAGCTTCATTAGGGTGCTCCGGTCGACCTTCCATTTGTAGACAGCTCTTACCCAGAAGACAACACATTCTAGGCCCAGTAGCTTCGCTGCATATGAGAGAGCGGTTCCCCATTGTCCAGCTCCAGTCTCAGTGATTAGTTTCGTTTTTCCCTCTTTCCATGCGAAGAAGGCTTGTGCAATCGCTGTATTGACCTTATGGCTTCCAGTTGGTGAGAGGTCTTCCCTTTTGTAGTACAACTTCACGTTCTTGAGTTTCAAATATTCTTCAAGCCGTTCAGCTCTATAAAGGGGGCGTGGTCTACCAGCTTGCACATAGAGCTTCATAACCTCATTTGGGATCGGGATTCGACTCTCCGATGAGAACTCTTGAGTGAAGCATGTTCTCGACATGACTTTTTTCATGAATTCTATTCTCGATACTCCGTAACCAGGCTCTTTCGGGGCGGGCAATGGCTCAGGCAGGTCTGGGAGGATGTTGTACCATGATCTTATTCCATAAAAGTCGTCGATCGAAAGATCCACTCGACCCTCGCTTTTCTTTCTCATAGAATATCACATTCAGTACACGGTAGGCTGAACTCAGGAATTATGTCTTTGCACACTGGAAGCAGAGTCGGGAGGTATATGGTTAGGCGAAGCTGGATTTTGGAATACTCATAGAAAGGTCATGTCTTCATCGGAGCATGCAAGTGTAGGGCGGTATTCACTTGCTTCCAATCTACATCTGTATTAATGCAACCATCTCGGAGCAGGGGGACTCCTTGTGCTACTACGCCAAACTTCTCGCAAACATAGCTTCCGAGGACAAGTTCCTTCAAGCAGCCTATGCCCAGACAAGCTTTAGGCCGCACTTTAGCGAAGATCTTCGCTACGACGCTTCCTCCTGGCAGAATAAAGACGCTTCTATAACCAAGACTCAAAGCTTGGCGAATCACTTGGCGTAGTTCGCATTTTCCACACTCTTGGCATATATAACCGTGGCTTCCGAGCTTCGCGGAACATTCCTTGGCACGTAAGCATTGGGGGAGAAACAGGATTCTCTCTGAGTATGGGGTAGCGGCGAATCTTTCCTTACCAGCTATGTTCTTCGCCTTGACATAGAGTTCAAGCAGCTTGTTCTCATCAACCCCAATTTTGGCAGCGAATCTTTCTATCTTTGCGACTGCGATCCCGCTGACTTTGAGTTTTGAAAGCTCCTCGATCAAGCGCATAACGCTACTGTTCTCGCTTAGGTTCAGCTTTCTTCTCCCAGCTGTGCATGCAGAAAAACAGTATGTTCCACAGAAGCAGAATAGTCTAACCTTGTTCTTAGAAGTTTCTAATTACTTGATTCTTTCTATGGCTATTGCTCTAACCGGAGAGGCGTCTAGACCGACAATTCTGAGAGGTAAGGCTATCAGAATGAACCTTTTCCTCCTTAATCTATCAAGATTCTCAAGGAACTCTATTATCGGGATTCCGTTGCGCAGAAGGGCATCGTGCACAGGAAGATTGTCAGGTGCTTTTGCACCGGGTTTTTCCAGGCGTAGAGTTCTATCGATTCCAATCATCTTGACGCCATTTTTAACAAGCCATTTGGCCCCGTCAACTGACAGATATGGCAGTTCCTCTCGAGCGAACCTGTCTTCAACCCTTAATAGAGCTATGTCTCCTCTGCGAGGTCTGCCATTTCTTGCCAAGTCTATCGATTTGACTTCTTGATTCGACTTCATCGCTGTGAGGCGCAAGAGAACCGCTTCTCCGATGAAGGTCTCTATAGGAAGTTGCGATAAGTCTTTCAATTCTGCTAGATAGTGAGATGGTCCTTCAACATGCGTGCCTATGTGGCTTACAGTGTTAATCTCGTGCATTATCGTGTTGTCATACGGGATCCTCGAAGGTTTTAATTCAAGTCTTCGATTCCATCCTTCCCGCTGTTCTCCTCGAGAACATTTCGTGGATAAGTCTACTATTCGGTATTTGGATAAGTCCAACATCTGATTTATCCTCAAATACAAGCACCTCAATAGTGAACGTATACGAGCAGCCATATTTCCCTTGATTACGTTAAACGCTAGTGGTAGAATTAAAGGAGGTATGCTGACGAAGGTTTCAATCACGTGAGCATCCGGGAGAATCTAGGGATATCTACGGCTACTTGCTAGCTTTTTCGATGATAGCACATAGCTCTTCTTCTATTGTGCCATATCGTTGAGGTTTCTCAGCAAACCTGCCCAATTCATGCCAGCTTTTGTCATATACTATAATTGTTGGGATGCGGAGGACACCTAACTCCTCAGCGATATCTCTGTTCTCATCGAAGTCTACTATTTTTACTACCAAGTTGCTATTTCTAGCCGCCAGCAACAGCTTTGCTAGGCTTGGAATGTGCGCTTGGCAGTCCGGTGACCATTCGGCTGAGAATACGGCGAAGTACAGTTTTCCATCTATCCGCTCGAGTTTGTCTACATACTCTTCTTTCGGAAGATACTCTTGCACCCTCTTCTTCATAGTCTGTTTGGCCCTCGGATTTCTAATGTTGTTTATGTAATCGAAGACATCCTTACCTATCTTCATTGTTAGCATTCATGTCACTCTACGATTCGATGTTCTTGTCCGGGAAAAAATAAGGCGACAAAATGATCTCCTAGTTCTTGCTAAGTGATTACTTTCAATCTGTTCATGAGAAACTTGGGTTTTCCTGTTTTCGTATCGTGCTCCATTATTCCGGAAGCTTCTATTCTCATCCCTATGAGCTTCCCGGTAACCTCTATTGGCAATGATGCTTTAGAAACTTTCTGCTCACGCAATTTCTTCCAGAGGATGTCCGCATTCTCTTTTAGTAGATTTTCAGCGTTAGGAGATTCAGCTGTGGCGTCGATGAAGGCTGTTCCATCGTCGATCTTTAAGTCTAACGAGATCTGTGGGGAAATGTCCTTTACGACTCCACAGGAACTGCATGAAATCTTATCATCTTCAAAGTCAACTCTGCCCATACAGTTACTACAAGTGGCGTAGACAAATGATTTCTCTGAGACCTCTAGAATCATAGCCCGTATCGTTGCACTTTCTCCATCCCTCAGCTCTAAAAGTCTCTTAACCTCCTCGGTCGGAACAAGTCGATCTTCAGTTTTCGCCACCATCTCCAGCGTAGTTAACGGGTCTGAGGATAACTCAACTTCACCGTTCATCCCGACTCGAAATCGGGCTCCCGTCAATCTGACCCGCATCTTAGGTGGAATCTCTACAGCTTGCCTAGCAAGAGTTCTCCAAAGAGAGACTCGTACCTCACCAGTCTCATCTCTAATTCTCGACGATGCGACTTCAACCTTCTCTCCGCCTTCCGATAGTACCTCTCTGAGAACCGGCGTTTCAGTCAATGTTCCCTCTACGATAACCATCCCCGAAGTCTGTAGTAGGTCATTGATTCTGGTTACTTTTGGAGGAGCTGGTTTCTCAATATCTTCGATTCGAGGATTTACCGTTACGGAAGATGTTTTCCCTACATTTATTGAAATCTCGCCAGCACGTTCTCTAGTTGAGGCTTCTTCTATCAAGAGGGCATCGCCCTCTCTTATGTGTTCGAGCAGCTTTGCATGCTCATCCCATAGGGAGATTCTTGTTAATCCGGTGTTATCGTTTACTAGCAGTCCTCCTACGCGTGTAGTCTCTCCAGTCGGTCTCTTTAACTCTCGTTGTTCTCCAACTCTCACAACTCTGACCAGTAGATCTATTCCTCTCATTGTAGGTTTCAATGCGGCTATCTTTGTGAATCTTGAGGCTGGAGCTTGAAGGTAGGTTGGTCTCTCTTTGAAGATCTCAACTTTGCTTCTCTTGTCTACATGTATTTCGGGGAATCCGCTGAGATCTTTCTTCACTTTCCCATTGATTACTTGAAGAACATCATCTCTCTTTAGATCTCTAATCTCTCCAACTTTCTCATTCCAGACAACTACGGCAACGGTCCCTGTTCTATCAGCGATCCGGATTCGAAGCACGTAGCCTTCTTCACCCTGTCTTTGAAATGTGAATAACTTTGGTTCAGATTTCACTACGCCGATGACGTTAACTTCTTTTTTGTCTAAAGTGATCCCCGCAATATTGCCGAAGAGCTCCTCAAACTTAGGATAATCCGCATCTATAACTTCCGTTGGTGATATGATAATATCGCTTCGGTCGCCGCAATGTAATTCCACGGACCCTGCAAGCCCTTCTCGAGTGTAGCCGTGGGCTACCTTCACAATCTTTCCTTCTATCAGCTCTTCCTGTTCAAGCCTTTCAGCCTTGGCATTCCATGCAGCACAATCTATTTTGCCAGTTCTGTCAGCTAGAAGGAATCGCATGATCTTTCCCGTGGAGCCGTCGCTCTTCCTAAATTCTTGTGCTGGCCAAACGACCATCACTCGACCGGTTACCGTTACGTCATTTAGCCCGGTGACCAAGTCGACTATTCTTATCTCCGCCATCCTCTTCGCTTCCATTTCGACGAGCAGCTCTTGAGCGACCAATCTCGTCGCACCCTCATCGGATAGCAGATCTCCAGCCTGTTTCTTCTTATCTTCTATAAGCGAGAGAAGCTTCTCGCGGGTCAAGTCTCTCCGTTGAGTGAGTATTGTTTCGATGATCCGTTCCGTTTCGGACAATATTTAGCCTCGCAAACGCGTTCCAGCGTCCCTGTTCCAGAGCAGTTGTTATATTCCGCAAGAGATCTAAGGAGCGGTTTGCTTTATGTTTTGCTTCAGTATTCACTGGCAGGAATGGGATGCGCTGAGATCATTGTTTTCTGTGGCATACAACTTGATCCGGTTGGTGCTTCTTTCTTAGTTGGCATCATGAGGATTTGACCGGAGCATCGGGCTATCGATTCTCACATTAAGAGGCATTCCATTTAGGCTATGGTTTATGGAAGATATTCCAGTATTCTGCTAGAATCGACTTGATCTTGTCAACTCTCGATCTAAGCTCGCGGCTTAGAATCTGTTGAGGAGGCTTTCTCGGCTCGATTATTTCATAATCTTGGATTTCAGCTAAGGTTGCGATTATTCCTGCGATGGCGTGCGGCACAGCGTCCAAGTGGTATCCCCCCTCCAAGACCATTGCCATTCTTCCTTTGCAGATATTCTGAGCGGCATCCACGACTTTCTTGGTTACATCCGCATACGTGTGAACTGTGAAATTGAGGTTTGCGATAGGGTCGTTGAAGTAGGCGTCTTGCCCCGCTGAAATAGCTATGATCTCCGGCCTGAAAGCTTCAGCTAACGGGATGAAGAGCTCATCCAGAATGTAGATGTAGTTGGCTCCAGATGTTCCGGGTGGCAATGGTACATTGACATTGTATCCTCTCCCTTCACCATCTCCAATCT
>Ga0209725_1000413_pt1 | contig 26551 bp, 17 predicted proteins | sample I18A1metaG_FD_184145 | JGI IMG/M metagenome (GOLD analysis project Ga0209725, IMG submission 184145) | Lake sediment bacterial and archeal communities from Gulf of Boni, Indonesia to study Microbial Dark Matter (Phase II) - ​I18A1 metaG... | ecosystem: Environmental > Aquatic > Freshwater > Lake...
GTATAGCCTAGAGCAGGCAAAAACTGTCTGCAAAGCTTTGTGTACTAAGAAAAAGCTTTCTCAGTCCAAGTTTATCGTTTATCAGGACAACCCTGGAGAACTGGGAAGGCAGGACTCAATATTTAAACGATTTTTTTGGTGGGAAGATAGATGCATCAATTTGATGAAAAAAAAATTCGGTGTCGCTGTAGAGAAACGAAGTTTTGAAGAACTGGGAAAAAGAACGATGAATATGCCTGACTCTGAAGCAGATGCTGAACTGGAAAATTGGTCAATTAATGCTTCTGAGGATCTCTCTCAAAGAGCTCTGCGCAGTGGTGTAAAACTCTATCTTGCTGTGAAAGAAGACATAGAGAAAGAAGATTCGGTTGTGGGTATAGGGATCAACTGTCTTAACGAATCTAAATACTCAGATACGACTCCCTGTCTTGCTTGGAATATGCTGTACGAAAAGAAAGGAATTCTTTGGGCTTGTGAAGCAGATATAATGAGTCTCTTGACAGCGTGTTTAGTGAGCAACTCGTTGGATGCACCAGTTATAATGAGCAATATTTACCCGTTCCTCATGGGACCGACTGCTCTGAAACACGAAGGCATCCCTAGCTTCCCGGAAATTGTTGATGAGCCAGAAAATCACATACTGGTTGCGCACTGCGGATATGTTGGAGTTATTCCGAAGCCTTTCGCGACTGAATGGACTTTGAGGCCTAAAGTTTTAGGTATTGTTGATGAAAATGCACATGTTATAGACGCTCGATTGCCAACTGGCTATATAACTCTTGTAAAGCTTGAGCCCTCCCTTTCCAAGATTATGGCCATAGAAGGAATATCAAAAGGATACGTTCAGTATCCGGGTTCCGATTGTAGAAACGGACTAATAATAAAGGTGAATGATGGCCGTGAAGTGATAAAAAGGGTATATTCTCACCATCAAATCCTTGTACCTGGACATCATTCACAAGAAGTTGAATTGATCGGAAAAGTGATGAACCTAAAAATCGAAATTCTATAAATTAGCAAGGAAAAGATAAGAAAAAATTACGATGGCTATACGCGCGCGCTTAATTTGCGATCGATTTTCTTCGAGGATGCACGAACTTCCTCTTCGATTTAAGCTATGGCTGACGCCACTTCTGGGCGTAACGTTTATGCAAGCTCCGAAAAATTTTATATTTCAGAACAACCTTAGCATGCAGCAAGTTCTAGGACTAATTTGAAGGAGCGTTTCAGGCAATGGGTGAGAAAGTAGGCTTCACGCGAATGGCTGAGGTGAAGAAGCAGATTGAGAGAATCCCAGAGATAGGCGTTGGGATCCTTGGATATGCTTTCATGGGCAAAGCCCACAGCCACGCCTACATAGATTTACCAATTTTCTTCTATCCCCCACCAGCAAAACCTAAACTCGTAGCTATTTGTGGCCGAAATGAAAATCTTGTGAGCGAAGCCGCTAAAAGATATGGGTTTAAAAGGTACTGTACTGACTGGGGGCATCTGATTAAAGATGATGAAGTGGAGTTGTTTGATAATTGCGCATCAAACAACATGCATGCTGAACCTTGTATAGCTGCCGCTGAATCCGACAAACACATTCTCTGCGAAAAGCCTCTAGCTACCAACGCTAAAGAAGCCAAAAGAATGTTGGATGCTGTTGAAAAAGCGAAAGTAAAGCACATGGTTGGCTTCAATTACAGGTTTGTGCCGGCTGTCAGGCTTGCTAAGAAGCTCATAGAAGAAGGTAGGTTAGGAAGAATTTATCACTTCAGGGCGAGGTATCTCCAAGAATGGATAATGGATCCCAACTTCCCCTTAATATGGAAACTCCAAAAAGAAGTAGCTGGCTCAGGTCCGCTTGGAGATTTAGGATCACACATCATTGATTTAGCAAGATTTTTAATAGGTGAAATAAAATCTGTATCGAGCGTAACGGCAACCTTTATAGAAGAAAGGCCCTTACCCGATGAAACTGAAAAGAAGGGCAAGGTCACCGTCGAGGATGCTTTTGAAGCCGTGGTGGAATTCGAGAACGGAGCTGTAGGCACTTTTGAAGCTACCAGATTTGCCGCAGGAAGAAAGAACTTTAACAATTTTGAGATAAACGGTGAGAAGGGCTCCATCGAATTTAACCTAGAGAGGCTGAATGAACTTAAAGTATACAACCCAGCTGAATCCAACAAAGACATCATGGGATGGCATAACATACTTGCCACGGAAAGCTACCACCCGTTCATTGAGTACTATTGGCCACACGGACACATCATAGGCTGGGAACATACCTTCATTAATGAAGTGTTTCACATAATGGATGCTATAGTTAACGACAAAAAGGTCGGACCTTACGCAGCAACCTTCGAAGACGGGTATAAGTGCAACGTTATAATGGATGCTATAATGGAATCGGCTGAGAAAGGTAAACGTGTAATGATACAGTCTTAATATTTATACTAAGTATATTGAATCGAATAGTATGAGGGGAAAGATTTGAAAGTCGGAATAGACAGCTACTGTTACCACAGATACTTTGGAGAAATCTATGATATACAGCCAAAGACTGAAATAAGATGGACATACGAACAATTCATAAATAGAGCCAAGGAACTGGGAGTAGATGGAGTAAATCTTGAAAGCTGCTTCTTACCAAGCATTGAAGAAGACTACATTTTGAAGCTAAAGAAGCTTTTAGACGAATATAAGATGGAAAGAGTTCTAGCATGGGGACACCCAGATGGATTGGAGGCGGGAAAAAACAAGAAAGCAATAGACGATTTGAGGAGGCATTTTGAACCGGCGAGAAAAATCGGAACAGGTATCTTAAGAATTGTTGGAAGTAGTTTGAAATATCGTGATGAGCGCCACGAGCCGCAATTAAAGAGATTAATCAAGATTCTGAAAGAAGTGGCTGAGGAAGCAGAATCATATGATTTAAAGTTGGCCTATGAAAATCATATTGACTACACTTCTGACGAAATTTTAGGATTAATTGAAAAAGTAGGCTCCGAAAGTCTAAGGGTCAATTTTGATAGCGGAAACGCGCTGAGAATGTTCGAAGATCCATTAGAGGCGGCTAGGAAATTAGCTCCATACACAGTCGCAACGCATATTAAGGATCTGATTCCAATCAAATACAACAAATTCTATAATACGCGGGGAACGCCTAGAGATTGGTTTTTCTGGGCTTCGGTTCCTGTCGGAGACGGAATTATAGATATACCTGCCATGGTCGAGGTACTTCATGATTCAGCGTATAAGGGTGTCTATGCCGTTGAAATAGATTGTCTTAAAGAAGGTTATGAGAACGAAGACAAGGCAGTTGAAAAGAGCGTAAAATACCTAAGGAGTTTAAGAACCTAGCCTTTTTTATAGGGGACGCCTAATGCTTTTGGTACGGCCAACCTTTTCCTAACTGCTAAGACGATTATTGATAGAATATATGGTATCATTCTGAAGAATGGGTATGGAAGAATCTGCGGAACCAAGCCGTAATATTGTAGGATGTCGATCCTCAAAGCTAGCCCGTCAACGGCGGCGAAAAAGAAGCACATTCCAATAACAAAATAAGGGTTCCAACCAGATACGATAACGGTGGCAAGGGCTATGAATCCGCGCCCAGCAGTAATACCTTCGAAGAACTCTTTCAACCATGCGAGCGTGTAGAAGGATCCGCCAAGGCCTGCCATGGCTCCACATAACAAGACACAGAGATATCTGATTAGTTTAACGTTTATGCCCAGCGTGTCTGCAGCAAGCGGTTCTTCACCTACGGCTCTAACTCTCAGGCCGAAGGACATGCGAAATAAAATGATCGCCAAGATAATCGCCAAGAGTACTGTGAGGTAGGTCAAGATAGTTTGTTGGAAAAGTATAGGACCTAAAAAGGGCAGATGGCTCAGTATTGGGATATCAATTGGTTTAAACCCTTCTACTCCTCCAGAGAGTCGCATTATTCTAACCAAAAAGCTGGAGAAACCCCAGCCAAAAACGTTGATTCCTATTCCGCAAACTATTTGATCGGAGCCAAGAGTTATGCATAGATAAGCCATGATCAAGCTTGCGATTAGGCCGAATATAATCCCTAACAAAACGCCCATCCATGGATTTCCCGTAAACTTGGCACCTATATAGCCACCCATGGATCCCATTAACATGTAGCCTTCGAGTCCTACGTTAATTACTCCAGATTTCTGAGAAAATGTTTCTCCCAGTGCTGCTAATATCAACGGAGTCGCTAAGGCAACAGCAACGGATAAAAGCGGAATGACAATCATTGTTAACTCCAACATTTATCACCCGGTTTGCTTACGTCTAAGTCGGTACAGACCTCTCTTCAACATCTCAATTATAGGCCCTGTTAGGCTTGTCAAAATCATAATTCCGACAAAAGTCTTGATCACGCCTACGGGTAACTCAGCACCGCGTACCATGTATTGCGAACCACCCCATAGGAATCCGAAGAACAGAGAAGACAAGATGACGCCTAGTGGATTGTTTCTTCCTAGCATAGCTGCTGCAATGCCTACGAAACCGTATCCCTCCGTCATGTAATCCTCTAGAAAGTGATGGTAACCGGACACTTCACCAACTCCGGCCATTCCAGAAAGTCCGCCACTTATGAATGTAGCTATTAGGATCATCTTAACAACATTTATGCCACCATACTTAGCTGCGTCTAGGCTCAATCCCACGGACCTTATGTTGTACCCTAAAACAGTTTTTTTAAAGAAAAGGTACAACAAGAAAGCGCAAATTACACCAAGCACGATCCCCAGATGAAGTTTAGTATTAGGTATCAGTACAGGGAAGAAAGCTGAAGCAGCGATGGGAACCGTTTGTGGTCGATGTACATATGGGTCATCCCAAGGCCAATGAACTAAGTAGTGTGCTAACCAAAATACCATGTAATTCGACATGAGCGTTGTGATAATTTCGTTAATTCCAAACTTGGCTTTTAGGACGCCGAAAATCATGCACCATAGCCCAGTTGCTACGAACCCAAGTAGGCAGACTAACGGGATATGCAAAATGGGGGGCAAGTAACCAAAGTTGACGCCTCCCCAAATAGCGAAAATCGCTCCGAGAAGAATCTGGCCTTCAGTACCAACGTTCCAAAAGCCAGCCTTATAACCTGCAACAAACCCCAAGGCTGAGAACAGGAAGGGGGAAGTTTTCGCTAATGTTTCAGACAGTTTATAAGGGCTGCCAAATGCACCATCTATTAGAGCGGAGTAAGCCGCAATAGGGTCAGCTCCAGAGGCCGCAATCATTATCGCGCCTATGGCAAAGCCTAGAATCACCGACCAAGCACTACCGTAGAAGCCTCCGAAATATCTTTTCCATCTCTCAGGTAATTTCATTTTGCTTCTCCTTTAACATCCACTTTTGCGCCGGCCATCAATAGACCTATTTCTTCTATGTTAGCTTCGCTGGTCGGAACAACTCCGACTATTTGCCCTTTATACATAACCCCTATTCTATCGGACAAATCAAAAATTTCATCTAAGTCCTCTGAGATTAATAAGATAGCTGCCCCCATCTTTTTCGCCTCTAACAGCTTCCGACGAACGTATTCTGTTGCTCCAATATCCAAGCCTCTGGTCGGCATCTCGCTAATGAGAAGTTGGACTTCTCGTGAAAGCTCGCGAGCCAGGATCAATCTCTGAAGATTCCCTCCGGACAAGAATCGCGCCGGAGAATCTATACTAGGTGTTTTAACATCGTACTCCTCGACAACTTTTTCAACATACTGATCCATTAGCGTTGAGTCAAATATCCCTCTACGAGCGAAGTCGGCTTGGTATCCTAAGATAATGTTTTCAGCCACAGTGAAATCCGGTATGCTGCCTCTAGTGACGCGCTCCTCAGGGATGTAGCCTACTTTTTGTTGTCTAATTCTTTGTGGGGGAGCGTTTGTCACATTTTTCCCTTTGATGAACACCTCTCCTTCACTGCATTTGCGTAAACCAGTTATGGCTTCAGCGAGCTCGCTTTGACCGTTGCCGGCAACTCCGGCGATTCCAAAGATTTCTCCCTTCCGTATGCTGAAGGAAACGTTCTTCAAGACAAGATTACCATCTTCATTGAAAGCGTGTAGACCCTTCACCTCGAGTACAACCTCTTTAACCTCGACTTCAGGCCTTATGGGGGCGACTAGATCCTTCCCCACCATCATATTGGCCAACTCTCTTTCATTGGTTCTTTCAGCTTTCACCGTCATGATTAATTTTCCACGCCTTAAAACGGTTATCCGGTCGCAAACCTCCATAGCCTCGCCTAACTTGTGCGTGATGAATATGACTGAGTGCCCTTCGCGAGCTAGGGATCTAAAGAATGAGAATAAGCTTCTCGCTTCCTTTGGAGTAAGCGTCGAAGTTGGTTCATCAAAGATAAAGATATCGGCACTCCTATAGAGTTGTTTCAAGATCTCAACTCTCTGTCGCTCGCCCACAGAAAGCTGCCATATCTTAGATCGAGGATTGATCTCCAACCCGTACCTTTCTGACAGCTCTTTAATTTTTTTCTCAGCTTGAGGAATATTAACGAAGCCGCGCGTGGCATCTTCTGCCCCGAGGATGACACTCTCTGTAACTGTAAAAGTTGGAATAAGCATGAAAAGTTGGTGGACCATTCCGATTCCTAGATTAATAGCATCTCTACAAGATCTCATCTTAACTTTCTCCCCCCTTAGGTATATCTCTCCTTCATCTGGTTGGTAGAGACCGTACAGTATGTTCATTAGTGTGGTTTTGCCGGCTCCGTTTTCACCTAGCAACCCATGTACTTCTCCAGCTTCCACCTCAAAATTTATATGATCGTTTGCGACGACCCCCGGAAACCTCTTAGCAATGTTCCTCAGTTCTACTTTATACCTCTCCTGAGGTCTGAGACTCATTATACACAATCCTCAAAGCTAAATGATAAAAAAAAATAGGTGGTTATACGGAAACCGCGAAGCGGCTTTCGTCTCTCACAGGTATGAAGCGGCCTACCTCTATATCACTCGTAAACGTGTTGAACTTTTCTTGGACGCTGCTCGGCAGCTTATCAAAAGCCGGGTGTCGTTGGACGCGCTTATATGAATAAAACATAGGCGCAAAGCCACATGACCATTCCCCACCCATAGGCGGATACCCTTCGAGTGTGTTTTTGACCATCTTCTCCAGAAGTACGTCAGGGTGAAATGTAAAGCTTACTGGCACCTGATCTGGAGCGAATGGACTTTGGTCTAAGTAGATCCCGGTAGTGTAAACGTTTCTTTCCTTGCAAGCTTCAAAGCCTCCAATGTCACTCATTGCGGAGTATTTTCCTAGAAAATCGGCTCCAGCGTCAAACAAAGCCAAAGCCGTCTCCTTCCCTTTGGCGGGATCTGTCCACGAGCCTGCGTATGCTTTCAAGCATTTGACGTCAGCATTCATCAATTTAGCTCCAATTTCGTATGCGTTGGCGTACGCGTTTCCACATGGGGAATCTGTCCCAATATACACGCCCACGATATTGGTCTTTGTTAGTAGGCCAGCTAAGATTCCAGATAAGAATCCTTCCTCCTCCTCCAAATACACTAAAGATAGGGCATTTGGCCCATGCTTCGTGACACATGTGAAGTAGAATTGAGTGTCAGCGTAGCTCGGCGCAACCGCTAGGCATGGCTCCGCCCCTTGGAATCCCCACCAGCCAACAACTTGGTATCCTTCCTCCGCATAATCCCTATAAAGCTTCTCAATATCAGCCCATGGTACAGATTCAGCGTAAGAAATCTCAACATTAGGATATTTCTCCGTGAGCCGCTTCATGCACTCGTAATGCGTTTGCCCCCAACTCCTATCATCCCTCACACAATCAGTCATCCCAGCCACTCTTATTTTCCCTGGCGTGGGCTTTGGTGTGGTAGGCGGAGGCGTTATCGTTACAGTCTTCTCTACAGTCTTCGTCACGACTTCTGCTGGCGCTTTGGGTGCTCCGAGGTATCCTGCAACCGCGCCAACGGCGACGCCGACAATAGCTCCACCTGTGATCTGTAACCATCTTCTCCTAGAAGTCGATTCTTCCGTAGACATTTCTCTACCTCCTCCCTTTTTAGGCGCGTGTGCACGCGCGTATTTTTTTTATTAATCCAGTTTATATTTAAGCCTTGTGTAATCACGAAATAAAAGGGCCAGAGAAATGATAAGTTCTTGAACTTTTACTTCTTTCCTAGATAAACGGCAATAATCCATCAGTCTAGCCAGTCTTTATCGAAGCATCGCCTCGCGCGCGCGAACCTGTAGCCCGTGACGCTAATGGTTAGAATATGTCTAAAAAGAGGAATAGCAGAGCAAAGTAAAAAAGTGTAAGGAATAATAAATTTGGAACACTTAATGAAAGTATATTATGGATATCCTCAAAGAAATCTTGTTCTGATTCTGGCGAAATGGGCCTTCAATTTATTTACGAAGATGTAATTTTATCTAATTGAAGAAGTTAAAGGAAGTGGAATTGAATTGGTGAAGTTTGGAGTTACGAGCTGGGTTTGGGTCTACCCATTTGATCCCAAAGTTATAAAACGAGTTGAAGAAATAGGCTTCGATGGAATAGAAATTCCCATAGAGGATCCGAGTAAAACAAACTGGGGAAAAATCAGAGAGATATTAAGGTCTTCTAGGATAGAATGTTCATCCATATGCGCTGTCATGAGCCCCGAGCGCGATTTAGCCAACGATGCTGATGATATTAGGGAGAACGGCAAAAGGTATGTCAAAGCATGCATAGATTTTTCGGTTAAATTCGATAGCGAAATAGTTGCTGGCCCAATTTATACGAGTGTTGGTCCAACTTTGGGTATGCCTGATAAAAACAAAGAATGGAGGTATGCAGTAGAAGCGTTGAAAGACGTTGGAAAATACGCTGAGGATAGAGGAGTTTTCTTGGCTATTGAGCCTCTTAATAGATACGAGACGCATCTAATAAACACGGTATCCGAATGCTTAAAGTTGATAAAGGAAGTGGATAGTCCAGCCTTAAAAGTCCATCTCGATACATACCATGCCAATATTGAGGAGAAATCGCTCGGCAATGCCATTAGACAGTGCGGGAGCCTCCTTTATCATTTTCATTCGTGTGAGAACGATAGAGGAACGCCTGGATCCGGCCACATAGAATGGAATGAAGCGGCAAAAGCGCTAAAGGAAATAGGATATAACCGCTATATGGTCATCGAAACCTTCCAACCTGGTATAAAGGAGATAGCTACCGCCGCGTCCATATGGCGTTCGTTAGCTCCAAACCAAGATGAAATGGCGAGGGACGGTTTGAACTTCTTAAAGAAACTCATGACCTAGGCTTTTCATGTCACTTGAAATCTGATACAGAAAAGAGGTACGACTGATTAATGCTTAGAAGTCTAAAATTGCTTCCAACGTTTTAGCATTCTTATCGGAAAAAATTGAAGTGGCGAGTTGTATTGATGGTAGCGGTGTGATTTAGCTTCTGGGTACGTAAGATATTGCGTCCACAGGGCATATGAATCCGCACATTGCACATGAACTACATAGGCTTGGATCTACTTTAGGGAGCCTTTTTGGTTTACCAGAGGGATTATTAACCATCACGATTGCAGGACAGTAAGATTCTGAACACTTGCTACATCCAGTGCATTTTTCCTCATTAACCTTAGCAATGTAATAAGGGAAATACGTGTCTTGAGTCGGCTTAATGTACCTCAGCGCTTTCCCTCTGAAATCACTGATTTTGGAGTAACCGCATTTATTCATATACGATTTCAGCCACTCGTTGACTTGTGTAATAAATTTGATACCATTCGTAACTATGCCTGTAAGGGTTTGACATGCATATGCCCCAAGCATTATTGCCTCAGCTACATGTTCAGGCCTAGTGATGCCGCCTCCTGCGAAGCACTGAATTTCAGGAATATTCATAGATATCAATGCCGTGGCTTTATACATGCTCAATCGTAGTACTGCACCACCCATGTCAGCAGGGCAGTTAGCGTCTAATGCTGGAAACATTGGCTTTCCCTCATTCCAAATATCCGGGGGAGCTATTGCAAAGTACTTATGAGTGGTTACAACGTGTTTCGCACCCAATTTAGCAGCCCCCTCTGCTAGATGGAGCATTCTGGGGTAACCGCTTTCCGGCGTCAGTTTAAAACCTACTGGAAGATCTGTTGATTTAACGGCTACCTCCATGACTGGCAAGAATATCTCTGGAGATGTACCCATCGCCATCCCCCATTTCGCTTCTGGCGGAAGTTTTCTCGCATCTACTACGTCCATGAGTCCCACTGGACAGCCCGTGTTTAATTCTATCATGTCAGGTTCTAACTCGGACACTCTTTGAACTTGTTTCGCCCACTCATCAAGATCAGTTCCATGAACCAAAGCTTGCGCTATTACAGGTACGTCATCGGGTAGACTTTTCCTAAGCTCCTTTAGAGCATCCTCAGCCCAAGAAAGGTAGTTGAAGAGGTTTTTGGCGGTATATATGTGACCTATGACAAAGTTACCCTCTCCAACTTTCAGCCATCGACCAACATACTGCTGGTTTACGAAAAGCTCCTCAAAATCCAGTCTTTTTTCCCATTCAGTAGGTTCACCAGGTACTATCGCAGGTAAATAGATGAATCCGGCACCGGCATCTACGTACTTCATAAAAAGCTTGGCAGCCCTTGATCCAGGGAACCATGCCTTATCCAAGTTGTGAGGCGATACACCTAATGGGCTACGCATTCTCACGCCGTCAAGCTCAGTTGATATGTCTATATCTGTCAATTTTGACACTGTGAATAATTTGTTTTGAACTTGATATAAAATTTTCTTAATATCTGCACTTCGAAATTTCGCTCAGCTTGGCTGGCTTCTTGGGATATTAAACCTGTAGATTCAGGGAAAACATTTTATTATCACTAGACCAAATCAGATACTAAGAAAATCTGGTGGTGTTGTATTACATGAAGATGGGTATATTCACAGTGCTTTTCAATGAAAGACCTCTACAGGATGTCCTCAAATTTGTGTCAGAAATAGGCTATGAAGCTGTGGAGATAGCAGCTGACAAGGGAAGCAGTCACATAGACGTAGATAAAGTTCTAACTGGAGGGGCAACAGAGTTCAAAAGGACATTTAAGAAATACGGCTTGGAAATATCCGCTTTGAGTAACCATGTAGAAAGCCAACTAGTTGGTGGACCCCATGGAGCAGACACTGATGCTATAATGAGGGGGACTTCAAAAGAAAAAATAGAATACGGTACTGAGCGTATGAGAAAGACAGCAGAGGCAGCAGCAGCCTTAGACGTACCAGTAGTTAACGGCTTTGTCGGTTGCGAGAATTTTAGTCGGTGGTTTGTATGGCCTGGTGGCATAAAGTTGTGGGAAGAGGGTTATAAAACAATCGTAGAAAGATGGGATCCTATTCTAGATGTATTTGAAGAGCACGGCATCAGATTTGCTCATGAACCTCATCCGCAAGAGCAAGCATTTAATACAGAGACTGCTGAGGCGTTGCTTAAGGCCTTCAGTATGAGAAAGGGATTTGGATTTAATTTAGATCCTGCTAATTTATTATGGTGCTTAGTGGATCCAGTAGTGTTTGTGAAAAGACTTGGCGATCGCGTATTTCATGTTCACGCCAAGGACGGAGAGCTCGTTAAGGAAAATCTAAGCTACTCAGGTTCAGCTGCGACCGGGGATTGGAGACGTCCTGACAGGGGGTTTAGGTTCAGAGTAGCAGGGTGGGGCGACATAGACTGGAAAAGACTCCTAACAGCATTGGTAATGGTGAAGTACGATTACGTCTTAAGTGTAGAGCATGAAGATCCGTGTATAAATCGGACAGATGGCTGCAGGAAAGCAATAAACTTCTTAAAGCCATTAATTCCTGAACCCATAGAGGAGAAGTGGACTAGAGATCGATTGGATAAGATCAAAGTATAACTCCCTGTGTCACATTATTAGAATAGATGTAAAAACAAAATAATGTTTAATGCACATTTCCCTACATTGTTTAAATTATCTTTACTACAGTATAGCTATCTTAATTCAGTTATTCCCTGATACTCTGGAGAAGTCATTATCTTTATAACATTCTCAGCACGCTTCTCCATTAGCTCAATAGCCCTTGGCAACTCCTCTAATCCAGCTCTATGAGTTATTAACGGATCTACCTTAAATTTTCCTGATGAAATTAACGATACAGCACGTATCCAAGTATCGTAAGTGCCTGCAAACGATGCATGTAAGGTCATCTCTTTGTTGAATATTTGGTCAAAGAGTTTTAGATCTATAGACTCCTTTGCTGAGGGAACCCCCATTACTGCCACGTGACCTCCCCTCCTTACTATTTCTAATGCTTGGCTATACGTTGAGACTTTACCTACCGCTTCTAAAACCACATCAGCTCCCCTCCTCTCCGTGAGTTCAAATACAGCACTTACGGGATCCTTCTTTCTAGAATCTATTACCCCATCCGCTCCAATTTCAAGTGCCTTTGACATTCGATACTCATGATGACCACACACTACCACTTGAGAAGCCCCTGATAGACGTGCAACTTGCGCGACTGATAATCCTATAGGTCCATCCCCTATAACAACTACAAAGTCTCCAGGCACTATCTGGGCCCTGTCGACTGCACGTATGGCACATGCTAGAGGTTCAGTAAATGCGGCACCCTCATACGACAATTCATCAGGTATTCTAATAACGTTCCCTTCTGGAGCCTTAAAATATTCTGCAAAGCCCCCATCTGAGTGAATTCCTATTTGATATAGGCTTGTGCACATCAACTTTTGCTGTCGTTTGCAATAGTAACATACGCCGCATGAGACGTTCTCATCCGCAGTAACCCTATCTCCCGCTTTAACATTTTTCACACCTTCTCCTATCTCGACTACTTCCCCCGAAAATTCATGACCAGGAATAATAGGCTTCACTGGAAGGTATCTGCCTCTAAACATTGAAACATCGGTACCACAGACTCCGCAGACTCTTGTTTTTATCAAAACTTCACTAGGGCCTATCTCAGGGATTTCCACAGTTTCAACTTTTAATTTCCCTATATCATATAATTTAGCCGCCCTCATCTTTGGCATCCTCTCACACCATTGAAGATCTTAAAGGTATGAAATACAGTAACCTCTTTATTACTTTTTTTATCGTGCGTAAAGGCATCAAACAGAATTACAGATAATCGTAAACATTAGGGCGCGCGCGTAATCAGTCGTTTAAACTCGAAGTTCTTCCAGCTCATTATAAAACGGTTGCATCGAATAATGCAACTTTTTGTACATGTTATATAACCTGTTGTACTTCTCATTATTCTTCTGTACTGGTTTGCAGACTTCTGCAATCGAAACGATCTCATCGATTGCGGTTGAAGCGTCTCTAACTGTGCGCGTGCCCACCATCGCCAAGAGGGCAGCCCCTAAAACGCCCCCTTGATATGTGCTTAACACCAGAGTAGGCTTTCTATAGATGTCTGCTTTTATCTGCCTCCAAAGAGGACTTACAGCGCCCCCGCCGATTAACCTGAAAGCTTCAGTCTTCAGCCCTAATTCTTCAGTTATTTCTACCGTTTGCCTCAAGGCATATGTAATTCCTTCCATTATGGCTCGAATTACATGTATCCTTTGATGAGCGAGGGTTAAACCGAAAAGCACGCCGCGTGCATGGGGACTTCCAAGAGTCCTTTCGCCTATAAAGTATGGAATCAATATTAAACCACCCGCCCCTAGCGGAACAACCTCAGCCTCACTATCCATAATCCTATATGTAGATATCCCCTTTTTCGCAGCTTCTTGCCTTTCAACATGCCCGAATTCATCTCTAAACCATTTTAGTAGCCCGCCTTCCACTATACCAAATGAAATCCATCCGGGAATAACGTGATGAAGATTCATTATTCTACGATCAATCAGAGGTTTCTTCGAGTAAAAAGCAACTATCGAAGCGGTACCTGAGATATCTGCAGCCCTGCCCTCAGATATGATGCCCGCACCCAGCAGGGTGCACAAAAAGTCGCCTCCACCTGAAACGACCGGAGTTCCAGCGCGAAGGCCCGTAACTTTTGCAACTTCAGAAGTAACTTCTCCAACCACTTTATGAGACGGGTATATCTTTGGAAGCTTGTCGAGGTCTATTTGAAGTTCTCTGGCAATCTCTTCTGACCATTCATCTTTATCTACATCAAACAGAAAGGTTCCTGACGCTTCTGACCAGTCTATTGAGGGATTGTTTGTTAATTTATAAACTAGATAATCCTTGGGCACAAGGAACTTGTACGTTTTATTGTAAATGTCCGGGGTGTTTTCTTTCATCCACAATATCTTTATCCCAGACCATGCCGGAGTTATGGCGTTGCCAGTAATCTTAATGAGGCGTTCTTCGTCCACGGTCTTCTTAAGTCTTTCACACTGAGGCGCGTTCCTTTTATCGCACCAAAGTGAGGGTGAACGGTAAAGCAAATTACCCTTTTTATCTATAGGCACGGGAGCATGCATCTGACCGCAAATACCAATTCCCGCTACATCTTCCGGAGATACATTTGAACCCTTGATTACAATTTTTACGTTTTTGAAGGCAGTTTGCCACCATAAGTCTGGATCTTGCTCGGCCCACCCTGGTCTAGGACATTTGAGTTCGTACTCTTCATAAGAAGCTCCTATTACGCATCCATCTGTATCAAATAAGGAGACTTTGGTGCCTTCAGTGCCAACATCGATTCCTAAAAAACAGGAACCTTTGACCATTCTTTCTCCCCCACATTACTACACGCTAATATGTTTCTTAAATAAACTTGTGCATAAATTTTCAGAATACGGCGCGCGTGTGCAGTTTTCTCCAAATTTATGAACGTAATATTGTAATTGATTAATATTATAGCTTGTGAAAAGTGAGAAACTTTTCCGGCTCAGACCTTCATCAAGTCAAGGTATGTCTAATCTCTTTAATGTTTCTTCGGTTACGAAGCCATTCAAATCCCAGCCCCTGGCAGTATAATACTCATCCAACATCAGTTTCATCATAGTGGGCGTGATGATCCGTCCCTTCGCGGGTCCATCCGGGATAGGTTCGGTCGTGATGCGAGTCGGTAGCGTGTCGTTTTGTCTCGATATGCCTTCCCTGTTTAGGATAATTCTCTCAAGGTTATAGACCTGCTCCCCGATGCTGAGCAATTTACCAGCGAAGTCCATCCCTGTGACAAGGTTTACTATGTCCTCCTTTGGGCTGTCAGTTAGGTGCATAGCACGCCTAGGCACTGTGCAGATGCCGATTGAGTCAATATAACCCCTAACATCCTGTATGCTCTTCACGAATCTTCCCTTACCCTCCACCGCATACCTGTCGATCACTGGTCTTATCAGCTCGTCACGGATGGTCCAGCCACCAACGTTATGGCAAGCGCCGCGCGACGAAGTTGCATAGGCCAGTCCCATACCATAAAAAGCTCTAGGATCATACCCTGCAAACTCCAATCCCTTAACGTGCATAGCGTAATAACTTGCGTTCCTGCCGAAAAACTCGGCTGCTTTTGCGGCGCCCTGAGCCAATACGTTGCCTATCCCTCGACGTGCAGCTACCTTTAGCAACAAATCGATCTCAGCGTCACTATTTCCAAATCCAAGTTTTATCCCACCAGTATCTTTCTCATTTATGACGCCGCGTTCATAGAGTTCCATCGCGAACCCGATGGTGTATCCGCAAGACATGGCATCGAGCCCAAAATCGTCAGAAAGCCCCACCGCAGCTATAATCGTGTTTAGGTCGTAGACACCACAGTGCGGACCAAAAGACCAGATTATCTCGTAATCAAGTTCGGCGCGTAAACCTCTCCAAGGGCCTTCACGAACCTCGCAAAGCTTTCCGCAAGCAACTGGACAGCCGTAGCAAGCGGTGTCCTTCACAAGAAACTTTTCTCGTATAACTTGCCCGGTTATGCCTTCAACCCCGCCCTCGACTTGAGTCCGCGTAAAATTCTCGATCGGGTAAGCACCCAGTTCGTAAAGGACCTCTGTATACTGCGGTGTGCCATATCTCGTATGATCATGCGTCGTTTGTCGGAGTGCCTTGATTTCTTCACGTAAAAGCTCCCTAAGCTTATCCGGTTCAGCTACCTTAACCTTGCTGGCTCCAAAAATCGCAATGGCCTTCAGGTTTTTTGACCCCATGACAGCGCCAACGCCTCCTCGCCCATAACTTCTAGCGTCAGCTTGGACGCAAGCGATGTGTGCAAGCTTCTCACCTGAAGGCCCTATACACGCTATGGATGCCCTCCGCTCCCCAATTTCCTCACGAATAGCCCTTTGCGTTTCGCTAGTCTTCAAGCCCCATATTTGGCTGGCGTCTCTGAATTCTAAGTTGTCCTTGACGAGAGAAACATACGTTGGTTTCTCAGCCTTGCCCTCTATGATCAAGCCGTCGTAACCCGCAAACTTCATGTTTGGACCGAAGTAGCCAGACGCATTCGCAACAAGATAGTGATTGGTTAACGGCGACTTCGTTGTTGTAGTTGACTTCGAGGGCCCAAACACAGGAGCACCTGTGAAGGGACCTGTCATTATGAAAAGTTTGTTTTCAGGGGAAAGCGGACTAACGTTAGGACTGATCTCGTCAAAATAATACCTAGCCCCTAAGCCTCTGCCTCCCAAATATTTAAGCATCCATTCGGCCGGAACCTTCTCGGCTTTAATCTTGCCCTTTGACAAATCTATACGAAGAACCCTGTCTCTGTATCTGTCCAACATGATGCATCATCCTCAATCCACACTAGCACGCGCTTGCAAATTTTATCTTTTTGTCTATGAAAGCATTTGGTATTGATTATATAAAAACTATATAATTATGGGGCGGTAATTGTCTCTGCTTGATTGCGCAAAAATATTCGTAGAGCGCGTGCGCTTAATGAAAACAGATGACCTAGGATGGTGGACAACCCGAAATTCTCCAAGTAAACGTAACTCTCAAAGAAGATTGTATCTTCACTGTCTTAGGCCCATCATTCTTCTTCTCAAGACATCGCGCGCGCGGGCACATCATAGGCTGGGAACATACTTTCATCAATGAAATATTTCACTTTATAGACGCTATTGTCAACGATAAAGAGGTTGGACCTTACGCAGCAACCTTCGAAGACGGATACAAGTGCAATGTCATAATGGATGCTATAATAGAATCGGCTGAGAAAGGTAAACGTGTACTGGTACAGTATTAATATTTATACTAAGCATATTGAATAGCGCGCGCTTGAATAATATGAGGGGGAAGATTTGAAAGTCGGAATAGACAGCTACTGTTACCACAGATACTTTGGAGAAATCTATGATATACAGCCAAAGACTGAAACAAGGTGGACATACGAACAGTTCATAAATAGGGCCAAGGAACTGGGAGTAGATGGAGTAAATCTTGAGACCTGCTTCCTATCAAGCATTGAAGAAGACTACATTTTGAAGCTAAAGGAGCTTTTAGACAAGTACAAAATGGAAAGAGTTTTAGCGTGGGGACACCCAGACGGACTGGAGGCAGGAAAAAACAAGAAAGCAATAGACGATTTGAGGAGGCATTTTGAACCGGCGAGAAAAATCGGAACGGGCATCTTGAGAATTGTTGGCAGTAGTTTGAAATATCGTGATGAGCGCCACGAGCCGCAACTGAAGAGACTAATCAAGATTCTGAAAGAAGTGGCTGAAGAAGCAGAATCATATGATTTAAAGTTGGCTTTTGAAAATCATATCGACTACACTTCTGATGAAATTTTAGGATTAATTGAAAAAGTAGGCTCCGAAAGTCTAAGGGTCAATTTTGATAGCGGAAACGCGCTGAGAATGTTCGAAGATCCATTAGAGGCGGCTAGGAAATTAGCTCCATACATAGTCGCAACGCATATTAAGGATCTGAGCCCGATCAAATACAACAAATTCTATAATACGCGGGGAACGCCTAGAGATTGGTTTTTCTGGGCTTCGGTTCCTGTCGGAGACGGAATCATAGATGTACCTGCCATAGTCGAGGTACTTCATGATTCAGCGTATAAGGGTGTCTACGCCGTTGAAATAGATTGCCTTAAAGAAGGTTATGAGAACGAAGACAAGGCGGTTGAAAAGAGCGTAAAATACCTAAGGAGTTTATGAACCTAGCCTTTTTTATAGGGGACGCCTAATGCTTTTGGTACGGCCAACCTTTTCCTAACTGCTAAGACGACTATTGCCAGAATATACGTATCATTCTGAAGAATGGGTATGGGAGAACCTGAACCAAGCCGTAATATTGTAGGATGTCGACCCTCAAAGCCAGCCCATCAACGGCAGCGAAAAAGAAGCACATTCCAAGGATCGATCTCTGCGCGCGCGAACCTATACTAGGTGTTTTAACATCGTACTCCTCAACAACTTTTTCAACACATTGATCCATTAGCTTTGAGTCAAGCGCGCGGTGCTCTTATAAGGATAGTGCTACTAGTTCTGCAATGTCCATAACTTGGATTTTGCCCTCGTTACCCGTTGTTTTGACAGCGGCTTCTAGGGTTAGCAGACAAAAGGGACATGCTACGGCCAGTATTTCAGATTCGGCTTCAACTGCCTCTTTAACACGAATATCTGCCAGGCGCGGTCCAGGAATGTCACCCCACATTCTTCCGCCTCCACCTTCGCAGCATAGGCTCCTATTTTTTGAACGGTCAAACTCTAGAAGCTTTGCTCCGGGAACACTTTCAATAACTTTGCGAGGTTCATCGTAAACATTGTTTTGTTTTCCAAGGTAGCATGGATCATGGTAAATTACTTTTTTATTTACCTCTCCTAATAGGGTTAATTTTCCGTTTTCAATGAGCTTTGCCAGAAGTTGTGAGTGGTGTTGAGCTTCGAAGCTTGTTTGGTTGTATCTGCTTTTGAAGGCGTGGAAGCCATGGGGACAGCTGGTTACAAGCTGTTTTACGCCGTATTTTTTGAATATTTTCATGTTTTCTTCAACCAAGAAGTTGAAGAGTCCTTTCTCGCCCATGCCATAGACTTCGCTTCCACAACAGTTTTCCTCTCCTCCTAAAACGCCGAAGTTCAGCTGCACCTTTTCAAAGCATTTTACAAGGCTTTTCGCCACGATTTGAACTCTCGGGTCGTAAGCTGGCGTGCATCCTACATAATACAGTATTTCTGCCCCTTTGGAGAATGGTTTGATGTTTAGGCCTTGACTCCATTCCATGCGTTTAGCGCGGGTTATACCCCAAGGGTTTCCATTTTTAAATATGCTTTCAAGGGCATCCCTAATAGTTGGAGCTATTTTCCCCCCTTCAACAGCCATACTTCTTATGTCTATTAAAAACTCGTATGGGTTCAGGTCCTTGGGACAGCGAACTCCACACGTGGCGCATGTAGTGCAGCTCCACAACTCATTTGGTGGGTACATTGTTAGTCTGCCGAGGGCTGAGATTTCCCGCATATAACGCCTAATGTTAAGATTAGATTTTCTAGCTACTGGGCAACTTCCCGTGCACATCCCACATTGGATGCATTCTAGAAGTTTATGTCTTTGAACAAGTTCCTGAAGGGTCATTTTCCCCGTCACTTTTGTTGAAAGTGAAGGGGGGAAAGATTTTAAAAGCATTTTCCCTTTTACAGGCTTAAAAGAATCAAAGTTTGGAGACACCGCCCATGGGAGAGGTGAAGGACACGGCTAATAAGCCTAGAATTGGAATTTTTGTGTGTGAATGTGGTGGAAACATCGGGGATGTTGTTGATGTTAAAGCTGTTGTTGAAGGCGTGAAAAACTGGGATAACGTTGTCGTGACAAAATACCATAAATACCTTTGCTCGAAACCAGCTCAGGAAATGATGGCTGAAGCCATAAATAAGGAGAACTTGGACAAAGTTGTTGTAGCCTCTTGTACGCCTAGGATGCATCTTGTCACATTCCAGAGCGTCTTGGAAGGGGCTGGGTTAAACCCATACATGCTTGAATTCGTGAACATTAGGGAGCAGGACTCTTGGGTCCACGGTCCTAAGCTCTCTTCGGAGGCTACTAGGAAGGCTATAAGCCTAATAAGAGGAGGTTATGAGCGCTGTCTAGAGCTTGAGCCTTTGGAGATGATAAGCGAGAAGGGTTCTAGGGAAATCCTAATAATCGGTGGAGGCATAGCTGGAATAACAGCGGCCCTTGAGCTTGGATATTTAGGTTTTAAGGTTCATCTTGTTGAGCGGAAACCTAGCATCGGAGGGAACATGGCTAAGCTTACTAAGGTTTTTCCAACGTTGGACTGTGCCCAGTGTATTTTGACGCCTAGAATGGCCGAGATTGGGAGAAACCCAAACGTGAACCTGTTGACTTACGCTGAGGTGCACGATGTAAGTGGGCGTCCGGGCAACTATACTATCAGAATCTTCATGAAGCCAAGAGGGGTTGACGTTGAAAAATGTGGGAGCTGTGGTGTCTGCGCCAAAGTTTGCCCTGTGTCTGTTCCAGAAGAGTTTAATGAAAGTTTATCGCAAAGGAAAGTCGCCTACATAGAGTTTCCCCAAGCTGTTCCATCCGCATATGTAATAGACTTTAACACTTGCACAAAATGTGGGAAATGCGAGAAGTTCTGTCCAGCCAAAGCCATAAACCTAAATGATACCGGCAGAATTGTCGAGTTAAATGTTGGCGCCATCATTTTGGCTACAGGCTACAAGCTCTATGATGCACGGAAACTCGAAAACTACGGTTATGGCATCTACAAAGATGTCATTACAATGATGGATTTAGAGAGGCTTACATCAGCTACAGGCCCAACTAACGGCTATGTTAAGAGAGCTGACAGAAGCGACGTTCGGAAAATAGCTATTGTGCTCTGTGCAGGTTCAAGAGACAAGAATTATATTCCCTACTGCAGCCGCATATGCTGCATGTACGCTCTAAAACAGGCTTTTGTCCTCAAGAAAATGCTCGGAGCGGACGTGACAATTTACTATACGGATATTAGGGCGGCTGGAAAGGGCTATGAAGACCTTTACTGGAGAGACCAGGAAGCCGGAGTTGTTTTCATTCGCGGAAAGGTTGCTGAAGTATGGAAAAATAATAATGGCAAACTCGCTGTACAAGCTGAGGACACTTTGACTGGCGAAACAAGAGAAGACGAATTCGACATGATAGCCTTAGCAACGCCTATTGTTCAGCCCGATGGCCTGAAGGAGCTTTCTAAAACAATGAAGGTAGCACTAGGCGAGGATGGCTTCATAACCGAGAAGCATCCTAAACTAGACCCCGTGGACTCGCTTGTCACAGGGATTTTCGCATGCGGGTGTGCCCTAAGTCCTAAAGATGTGCGAGACACAGTTTCAGACGCTTTAGGCGCAGCTGCAAAGGCAGCCCTATTCTTAAAAAGTGATGATGTAACAACAAGTCCCGAAAAAGCCTTCGTTATTACAGACTTGTGCAATGGTTGTGGTGGATGCGTGAAGATTTGCCATGTAAACGCCATAACAATGCAGGATGGTAAGGCGAAAATCGACCCGTTCCAGTGTATAGGCTGCGGCGCATGTATCCCCACATGTCCACAGGAAGTCATAGACTTCAAAAACTCGACAACAAGGCAGATAATTGCCAACCTAAGGGGGGTGCTTGCTGACAAGACGTCAGGAGAGATTAGGATATTAGCCTTCGTTGACAAGAGCGTAGGGTATACTGGCATGGACTTCCTTGGGCTTAACCGTGCAAACTATCCGGAAAACATCCGCATAGTGTCTGTTCCATCAACAGCGATCCTTGGAAAGAAGCATATCTTAATGGCTTTCGCCTATGGCGCGGATGGTGTGCTGGTAATTGAGGGAAGCGAGGAAATTGACGAGAAATTCACAAAAAAGCGAATGGTTGAGATGGGGAAGGAAATAGCTACTCTCGGGATAGAAGCCATGAGGCTTAGATACAGCTATGTACCGCTTCCAGTTTACAAGAAAGCTATAGAACTCTTCACGATGTTAACGGATAGAATCAAGAAATTTGGACCGTTGGCTGAGGAAAAACGTAAAAACGCGCGCTAACTTGGAGGAGTGAGATATGGATGTCATTGTTTGTGTTAAGCATGTTCCGGAGACGGCTGAGGCGGAGTTGAAAATTGGTGCCGATGGCAAAACTGTAGAGAAAACTGGTTTAGTCTTTGACATCAATGAGTGGGATGATTACGCATTGGAAGAGGCGGTGCGCCTAAAAGAAAAGTTCGGCGGGACGATTAACGTCATAACTGTTGGTTCTGAAGATTCTGACAACACCCTGTGGAAGTGTTTGGCGCGCGGTGCAGATAAGGCGATACGCATGACAAACCCCAAGTTTGAAGGTACGGATGCTTATGCGACGGCAAAAATTCTGTACGGCACTATCAAGAGCTTGCATTTTGACTTGATCCTAGTAGGGGCGCAGGCTAGTGATGATGGAAGCGCCATGGTTGGTCCCGTTTTGGCGGAGATGCTTGGCATACCTCATGTTACAATGGTTAAGAAGATCGAGTTAGGCAATGGAAAAGCTGAGGTTAGCCGTGAACTTGAAGGCGGCTTAGAAGAGCAGTTAGAGGTTAGGCTACCAGCGCTTTTCTCTGTTCAGACCGGTATAAACGAGCCGCGCTACGTTTCAATAATGGGCATCCGAAAGGCCAAGCAGAAGGAGATAAAAGTTATGGGGTTAGCGGACGTAGGTTTAAGCGAAAGCGATGTTGGGGAAGTTGGATCATGGCTCAAAATAGAGAAGCTTTATGTTCCGCCAGTTGAAAAACAAGCGGAATTCCTCAAAGGAAACCCTGATGAAATTGCAGCAAAAATTGTTGAAATTCTTAAATCTAGGGGATTGATTTAAATGGCTGAAATCTTTGTTTTGGCGGAACACAGACAAGGACAATTGAGGGACATAACTTTTGAAATGTTGACGAAAGCCAGAGAATTGGCAGAGAAAAAAGGTGCTGATTTATGCGCAGTCTTACTTGGGAAAACCGTTAAAAAACAAGCCAAAAACCTAGCTGAATACGCCAAAAAAGTTTTGCTCGTAGAGGATAATAGGCTGGAGAGCTTCAATTCAGAAGCCTACCAAAAAGTGCTTTCAAACCTAATTTGTAACCGCAAGCCATTTTTAACGATGATTGGGCATACATCGTACGGCGCGGAGCTTGCCCCAAGACTAGCAGCCTCCCAAGTAATTCCTTTGGCGACGGACTGCATACACTTAGCCTTCGAAGGCGACACCCTGGCTATAACGCGCCAAATACATGGTGGAAAAGTGAATGTCAAAGGCGTGCTCCGCAAGTCGGAAAGCTACATGGTGACGGTTCGCCAAACAACCTTCAAAGCTCAAAAACCTGAAACCTCAATGAACGGGCAAATTATAGAGGTTCCGTCGCCTCTTAAAGAGGAAATCACGACAAAGCGTTTCCTGCGGTATGTTCTTCCGCCGCCTGGAGGCGTGGACATAACAGTTGCAGAGGTGCTGATAGGCATTGGAAGGGGAATAAAAGACCAGAGTAGCGTCCCATTGGTTGAGGAGCTTGCGAAATCTATTGGAGGAGCATTGGCGTGCTCCCGTCCAATAGTTGACAAGGGTTGGCTTCCAAGCGACCGTCAAGTAGGTACTTCTGGGAAAACCGTGAAGCCGAAGCTTTACATAGCCCTCGGAATAAGTGGAGCCTTCCAACATGTTTTAGGAATGAAGAGCTCAGATCTAATAATAGCTGTGAACAAGGATCCCAAGGCTCCCATATTCAACTTTTCAGACTACGGCATAGTTGAGGACTTATTCAACATTGTTCCAGTCCTGAAAAACAAAATCAGTGAAGTTAAAACTCAGAAAGCATAACGTTGGAGCGCCCCAATAGATAGGCAAAATAACAGAAAACTGCGAAGGCACAAGCGAAATTCAAAAGCTAACTGCAGTAAACCTCCTACTAAAATAAGCATAGCCTTATTCCGCATGTCATCAATTTTCAGAATCCTGGGCTTTCTGCTAAGGTTTTTGTAATTACGGGCCGCCTAGCGGTCGGCGACCCGAGATATTTTAGTACTATTAGTATTGCGTTGTATACGAGTTTGTCAGGTGTTGTTCTCGGCTTTTTGACGCGCGCTAAAACCATTCACAAATCCTCAGCAGCCCAAACAGATCCGGATGAGGTCCGAGAGGCGGTTCTTGCCGAGCCCAAGACTATTTCCGCGGCTTCCGCTGCGTCCGCTTCATTCCTTGGTGGTCCGGACGAAGCTGTAAATAGTGCGCTAGGATGTTGCAAAATTCAAACTAGAATGGACAGAATTAGTTTTAATGAGGGTTGAGCTTGCTTAACTTTGGTGTCCGTAGAAGCGTCCAATTCCTGAAATGCCCGTGAATAGGGGAAAAGCAGCCCGTGAGAGGCGAGGCATGAAACATAAATAAAAATCTATTTTTGTCTGAATTTAGCAACAAACTAGCGCGCTCGGCTTAAAGCCGAACTTAGATGGATTGACGAGGTCATTTCATATAATTGGGAATTTTTGAACCGAAGCGTGCTGCCCAACCGGGTCGAACAACGGACGACGGTCCTCCGAACACCCCAAATTTCGCCTTACGATCGCTTCACAATCAAAAAGAGGATGTAAAGAAGAAGGTGAAAGGTATAACAACCACGAGGCAAAAGCTTAAAAATTTCCTTTGTTTAAATAAAAAAAAGTGAGAAAATGAACTTAGTCGAGGAATTAGCAAAAATTGTTGGTTCATCGTATGTTTCTGATGATTTGTTGGTTCGATGGAGTTGTTCCATGGATTCATCTATCTATGATAATATTGAACCAACCCCACCAGCCATTGTAATAAGACCGAATAGTAACGAAGAAGTTCAGGAAATAATACGCTTGGCAAACAGAACTAAGACACCTGCGTATCCCAGAGGTGGAGGTACAGCTTGTTCGGGCTCTCGAGGGAATAAGATGCTCTCATCGATTCTCATTGATATGACTAGAATGAACAATATCGTTGAAATAGATGAAGAGTCTCTTACAGTCACTGCTCAAGCTGGAACAACTTGGGGTAAACTTAATGCAGAACTAGAGAAAAAAGGGTGGAGATTAGGTTTTAAGGGCCCATATTCTGGTTATGCATCCACAGTAGGAGGCGGCGTAGCTTATCAATCAAATGGTATGGGTAGCACAAAATATGGAGTACTCGCTGAAGAAGTTACGAATTTAGCTGTAGTTCTGCCAAATGGCGACCTGCTAAAAACTGGTACGGCAGTAAATCCTAATGCTAAAAGGTATTACAGATATTGTATAGGTCCAGACTTGACCGGCCTCTTCATTGGCTCTTTAGGAACACTTGGGGTGATAACGGAGGTAACTATTCGAATATACCCCAAGGCTGTACACAGTGCTTTTGGAGCTTATGCATTTAAAGACTATGAATCCTGTCAGGCGTGTTACTATGAATGGCTCAAGAACAGGTTAGCAGAAGATCTTTGGTGGTATGCAGAGGACGGGCTAAATGTAATGGTGCCGGAATTAGCTGAAAAAGGACACAAATCCATGCTTTGTTATGTTGTTGAAGATGCAAATAATGAACTCGTTGAGGCAAGCAAAAGTCTGCTCGATAAAATAGCAAAAGAAAAAGGGGGAGAACCTCAAGATCCTAAATACTCTAGTGACGGATGGAAATATAAATTCGAAACTTTACCTAGGTGGGTTGCGAAAATAGGTACTTGGCAGTGGACTTGTCATTTGACGTCTGCCGGAGGGGCATTAAAAGATCTAAAAGAAGTTTTGTCATACATTAATTCACGTAAGGAGGAATGTAAGAGTAAGAAGGTGTATTCGTCGACTGTAAGTATCGCTCAAAAGAACGCAGGACATGTATCTACTTCGATTTATTACGATGAAAGCAACCCAGAGTCTGTTAAATTAGCTAGGGAGATGGCGGATGAAATTGTTAAAATAGCGGCGGAATGTGGGGGTTGCAATTATAAGCCGGGTAAATTGTGGTATCCTCATACTATTATGAAAAACCCTGTTTATCGAGGTACCCTAATCAGGCTCAAAAAGAGTCTAGATCCAAACAACATTATGAATCCAGGGGCATTAACTTTACCAGATGAACTTTGGGAGGAGGAGCAAGCATGCCTTTAGATGATTTTAAAAAGAAAATCTACCTGTGCTCCAGGTGTGGGTATTGTAGGGATATGGTAAGAGCAAGAGACAACACGGATCACCTATGTCCCATTCGCGAGAATACTGGTGGATTCGAGATCTACTCGGCAAGGGGGAGAAATTGGATTGCGAGACAGATTCTGGAGGGAAGGATGAGTACTAAAGACTTTACGGAAAAGTTTATAGATTCCCTATATTCGTGTCTTCTCTGTGGAAATTGTACGGAACATTGCTTGGTGCTCGAACCTGAATCTTGGAGTAGATTTCCTAACAACGTATTTAAGGATCACATAATTGACATGGATGGGATAACAAGGTCCCTAAGAAGCTTGGCAATCGAGGAAGGAACACCCCCTCCAGAAATCCGAAAAGTTTTACAAAACATTTATCGACACGGCAATCCCTTTGGCGAACCTCGGGAAAAGCGCGATACCTGGACTAAGGAACTCGGTTTCGACAT